>OHGK01000916.1_pt1 | contig 17791 bp, 15 predicted proteins | sample 1567671 | NCBI WGS metagenome assembly OHGK01 (sample SAMEA3879577, study PRJEB24766) | human gut metagenome | biome: human-associated habitat; feature: feces | place: USA | collected 1985/1987 | reverse complement strand
GCATGCGGACAAATCCTCCTATAAAGAAGCATGTGCTGTGCTCCGGGAGGAAAATGCCGACGCCGTACTTGTTGCCCCGAATTTCCGAGAGGAGACCATAAAACTCACTACTTATTTGGAGGAAGCGGATATTCCCTATGCATTCATAGACTTCAATATTGAACAGACGCATGCCTTGTGTTATATCGGACAAGACTCCAAAACCAGCGGATACATTGCTGCCAAGATTCTGATGCGTAGCTATGAAAAAAGGCAGGAGCTTGTGTTATTCCTGAGCAATCAGAAAAACAATCCGGCAGAAATCCAGATGCAACGCCGCCTCGAGGGGTTCATGCAATACCTTTCCGAGGAACATAAGGATTTGACTATCCATGACATTGTGTTGCACAAGGAAGATACTGACGGCAACAGACGGATATTGGATGCTTTTTTTAAAGAACATCCCCAAGCCGTACTGGGAGCTGTTTTTAATTCCCGTGTTTATCAAGTGGCAAGTTATCTGCACGAAAAGGGGTGGAAGCTGGCAGGACTTGTGGGATATGACCTTTTACACAAAAATACAGAGTTCCTGAAAACCGGTGAAGTAACCTTTCTCATCAGTCAACGCCCAGGCCTGCAAGGCTATTGTGGCGTGAAGACTTTATGCGACCACGTGATATTTAAAAGACCGGTCACTGCAGTGAAATACATGCCTATCGACATATTGATGAAGGAAAACATAGACTTTTACTTTGAGTTTGAATAATTAAAAAATTACATATCAACCATTTAAATGAAAGCATTAAACAAAGAAACTGCTCCCAAAGCACAACGCCCGGAACGCATTATCCAGTTTGGCGAAGGTAATTTCCTTCGCGCATTTGTGGATTGGATTATTTATAACATGAATCAAAAGACCGATTTCAACAGCAATGTAGTAGTAGTCCAACCCATTGATAAAGGTATGGTTGACATGCTGAATGCCCAGGATGACCTTTATCATGTAAATCTGCAAGGTCTGGATAAAGGAGAAACCATCAACAGTCTGACTATGATAGATGTAATCAGCCGTGCCTTAAACCCCTATACTCAAAACGATGAGTTCATGAAATTGGCCGAACAACCGGAAATGCGTTTTGTCATTTCCAACACGACGGAAGCAGGTATAGCCTTTGACCCTGCTTGTAAGCTGACAGATACACCGGCGTCTTCTTATCCGGGTAAACTGACACAGCTGTTGTATCACCGCTTCAAGACATTCAACGGCGACAAGAGCAAAGGACTGATTATCTTCCCTTGCGAACTCATCTTCCTGAATGGCCACAAGTTGAAGGAGACAATCTATCAATACATTGAATTATGGCAATTGGGTGATGAGTTCAGAGCTTGGTTTGAGGAAGCCTGCGGTGTGTATGCAACACTGGTGGACCGTATCGTTCCAGGATTCCCCCGCAAAGACATTGCCGCTATAAAAGAAAAGATACAGTACGATGACAATTTGGTAGTGCAGGCTGAAATTTTCCATTTATGGGTCATCGAGGCTCCGCAAGAAGTCGCCGAAGAATTCCCTGCCGACAAAGCCGGACTGAATGTATTGTTTGTTCCTTCCGAAAAACCTTACCACGAAAGAAAAGTAACCTTGCTGAATGGACCTCATACCGTACTGTCTCCGGTAGCCTATCTGTCGGGGGTAAATATTGTACGCGATGCCTGCCAGCATCCTATAATCGGACAATACATCCATAAAGTGATGTTTGACGAGCTGATGGAAACGTTGAACCTGCCGAAAAACGAATTGAAAAAGTTTGCAGAAGATGTATTGGAGCGCTTCAACAATCCGTTTGTTGACCATGCCGTAACCAGTATTATGCTGAACTCTTTCCCTAAATACCAAACCCGTGACCTTCCTGGCCTGAAAACCTACTTGAAACGTAAAGGAGAACTGCCGAAAGGTCTGGTATTGGGACTGGCTGCCATCATCACGTACTACAAAGGAGGTACCCGCGCAGACGGCACAGAAATCATCCCGAATGATGCTCCCGAAATCATGCAGTTATTGAAAGACCTTTGGGCAACGGGGGATACCCGCAAAGTGGCAGAAGGCGTATTGGCAGCCAAAGACCTTATCTGGGGGGAACACGGAGACTTGAATACCGTTCCAGGATTGACAGACATGATTACCTGCTTCTTAAAATCCATCCAAGAAAAAGGCATGCAGGAAACAGTAAAAGGTATTCTTTAATTCCTATGATTTTAAACAAGCAGACCGTACAAAAGGAGTTTTTATACGGTCTGCTTTATTTATACCACATTTGATGGGAAATAATTAAGCCACAGTTTTCTTTTTTGTCTAAAGGCTTTCCTGCTCTGCTGCCCGCAATATAAAAGTAGTGGCACCAATAGTTACAATGGCTCCATCCTCAATGCGAATACGGTCTTTGTCACCCAAAATTTCATTATTAAGGAAAGTTCCCGTCAGGCTGGGAGCATCGCGTAAGGTATAAATCAACACTCCCTGCTTATTACGCTTTACATTAATGATACAGTGACGCCGGTCCATACTCATATCCGAAGTCTCAATCGGCACATCGATAACATTCCCCACGCAACGCCGGCCTATGATATTGTCACCTTCTTGCAATGGAAGTACCTGCTTAAAACCAAACACGTTCTCAATGACCGTGATGCTGCCAAAAGCCTCTTTAAACTCCGCTTCATCCGGACGTTCTTCCTTTTGAGGGGCTTTCATCTTTGATTTACCTAAACGGATACTGAACTGCTTCTTACACTGGTCACATACAAAGACCAGTGATTGGCCTTCGGTATACTTGGTTTCATCGAATGTTAAGTAATTCTCACATTTGGGACAACGGATACGCTTCATGATAGTTAAAAATTAAAGAATTAAAAAATAAAGCAAGGGTAGATTACTTTCTACTTCTTTAATACCCAAGCGTTCTTATACGTTTCATTCTGGCGAACTCTGTTCAATGCCTGATATGCTTCTGTTTCTGTGCCACAAGACTCAATGCTGACACGCATTTTACCATCTCCAACAATTGCTTTTGCATGAGGGTAACCTTTTTCAATCAGTTGCTTTGCCATTGCTTCGGCATCCTTCTCAGTACCTACACTGGCAATGATGACGTGGTATTTCTGTGCAGAGACAAGTGACGGGGCGACAGTCCCTGCTGTGGTCTTTTGAATTTCACTCTTTGTTGTTACAGATGTTGAAGAGGACACTTCTGCCGCCTGCTGCTTAGGCTGAGAAACAACCGGAGCATTCTGCGCGTTAGCTTGGCCCACCTTAACCTCTCTTACGGCAACCGGAACCACCTTTTTCTTTGCCTTCTGCCCCGTGTTTTTTTGAGCCGACGCTTTCGGAGTGTCGGCCTTCCGGCTAACAACAATCGGATTAATGGCAAGGGATTCCTTTTCTATCATCTCAAAAAGTTCATTCGGAAGTAATTGCGCATAATTTCCTTCAACCACTTCCGTATTCTCTATCGGTGTAGACAAAAAGAAAAACAAGGCAACCACTGCAATCATGGCAACCGCATTCGACAAATAGGAACGGTTGAATTTAATCTCAAACCTTCGCTTTTTGTCTTCCGGCACAACTGGAACAGAATAACGGATGGTCTTTTCCATGTACGGTTTCTTCAGTTCCGCCAGTTCCTGCATTTCAAAACTATCCAACCCATATAAGTAAGGAGTGGTTATCTTGTGGTCATAGGGAACAAAGTCATAAATACCATGAATGGAGTAACGCAATTCGCCAATGTTGGGCAAATCCACCTTACCTTCTTCATGGAGAGCAGTGAATATATGCGCCACTTCTTTTTCTACAATCCGCGTAGCATCAGAAAAATCAGTATCATAGACAGCCATATAGGATTGTACAAGTAAGCCGTCATTCATCTTCAGTTGAGGATTGAAACCGATAATACGGGTAGGGGGCAGAAAAACATTCTCTTCCGCTACTCTCATTGCCGGAGTATAATGAGCTACAAATCCTCCCAAACCGGGAACAATGACACAATCGTTCTCCAATAACAATACTTCTATGTGCTGTGCTAATTCAATCATGCTACAAAAGTAGCGGAAATATCGGATATACGCTAGTTTCAGAGCTTTTTTCTTATCAACAAATTATGAACATTGCACATTGAAAATGTATTTGAAAAAGGTTTTTTGGCAAGAGAAGGAATTTTTACCGGAAAAATTTCTACTTTTGTACCGTTTAACTATACTCGTCAAGAATAGAAAGACAATTGTCCTCGCAAGAGTATACAAACCTAAACACTTAACAAAAGACTATTATGCGTATTATTTTCTGTCTGATGGTTTTCTTGTTCATAGGAAAGAACACGATGCTGGCACAGCAGTTGTCCTCATTCGTAGAATATGGAGCAGCCCTGCATACCGGTGACAATACTCCTCTTTGGCAGGTCAGCAACCAGCAAGGACTCACTTCGCTCGACAACAATACTTACATACGTGGAGGAATATCCTACAAACACCAACTTGGAAAATGGAAGTTTGAAGAAGCACTGGATTTGGTTGCAGCAGCCGGATTCAGCACGACCTCCTTCATTGTACAGCAGGCTTACGTAGACATCCGTTACAAGTGGTTTGGATTCTTTGCCGGAAGCCGGGAACAGAATTCTCCATTGCTGAATCAAGAGCTGAGCAGTGGCGGCATGACCTGGTCGGGTAATGCGCGTCCCATCCCACAAGTACAGATAGGCATACCCGAGTATGTACAGTTGCTACCCCGTTTAGGCCTGAAAGGAGAAATCTCGTACGGATGGTTTACAGATAACAAATACCAGCGGGAGCAAGTCGGAGAAAAATACTGGTACACCAAGAGTATCAAATACCATCATAAAGAAGGGTTCCTGCGTATCGGAATGACCCTCGACACCCAATTCGGAGGATACAAGATTGGAGGTTCCGAATCGGGAGACTTGGGCAACGGATGGAAGGATTACGTACGCGTATTCTTCCCCGGCCACGGGCGTGAGGACGGACCGGTAGGTGAACATCTGGCTTTCCAAGGCAATTTTCTGGGTAGCGAATATATCAAAATGACTTATCGTCCTAAGGAAGATTTCTCCATCAGCGCCTATCTGGACAATCATTTTGATGACTTCTCCGCCATGGCCAAACTCAACGGTTGGGATGGCTTATGGGGTGTGGAATATAAATCCAACCATAGACAAGCCATCAACGAAATCGTTATCGAATATCTCCAGACTACCAATATGAGCGGTCCACTGCACGGTTTGCAAAATTCTGTAGTAGGTAAGACCGGAGGAGCCGACAACTACTACAACAACGGTTACTACCCAGGATGGGCACATTGGGGTATGGCGATAGCCAATCCGTTGATAGCATCGCCTATCTATAATAAGGATGGCGATATGAGTTTCAAGTACAATCGCGTTAAGGCCCTGCATCTGGGATGGAGCGGCGACATCAGCAGTGAGTGGAGATATGTGGCAAAATTGTCCCACAACAGAACTTGGGGAACTCCTCATCGTCCAATACCCGATATATTAGAAAATTTTTCTACTTTTGCATCGTTTTACTATATTCCCCGTAAATGGAAGGGCTGGTGCTTCAACGCGTCCCTTGCATTGGATATGGGAGAGATATATGGAGACAATTTTGGATTCCAACTGAAAGTACATAAAACATTTTAAGAAAATGAACTACATACAAACAGAGATTGACGGCGTATGGCTGATTGAGCCGAAAGTATTCCATGATGCCCGCGGATACTTTATGGAAGCATTTAAGGAAGAAGAGTTCCGTGCACATGTCGGAAACGTTCACTTCATCCAGGACAATGAGTCCAAATCCTCTTTCGGTGTATTACGTGGTCTTCATTACCAGAAGGGTGATTGCAGCCAGGCCAAACTGGTACGTGTCATTAAGGGAAAAGTGCTGGACGTGGCTGTCGACTTAAGAAAATCTTCTCCCACTTTCGGAAAGTATGTCAGTGTGGAGCTAAGTGAGGAGAACAAAAGACAATTCTTCATTCCGCGTGGTTTTGCCCACGGTTTTCTGGTGCTGAGCGATGAAGCTGTCTTTACATACAAGGTAGACAACGTATACGCACCACAATCCGAGGCATCCATCCGTTTTGACGACGAAACCATCGGTATTGAATGGCCCGTTGCTACGGAACAGCTTCTATTATCAGATAAAGACGGACATGCCGTATCGTTCAAGGATGCGGTCTATTATGAATAAAATATGAAAATAGCCATTGTCGGTACAGGATACGTCGGTTTGGTAACCGGAACCTGCTTTGCGGAAATCGGTGTCAACGTTATTTGCGTAGACACGAACAGTGAAAAGATAGAGTCACTGAAAAAGGGTGTTATTCCTATCTATGAAAATGGACTGGAAGAAATGGTTAGCCGGAATGTGAAAGCAGGACGCCTACAATTCACCACGTCTCTGGAGAGTTGTCTGAATGAGGTGGAAGTGGTATTCAGTGCCGTAGGTACACCACCCGATGAGGATGGAAGTGCCGACTTGAGCTATGTGCTGGAAGTTGCCCGCACCATTGGACGCAATATGCAGAAATATGTGTTGGTGGTAACCAAAAGTACCGTTCCCGTAGGTACTGCCAGAAAAGTGCGGGCTACCATTCAAGAAGAACTTGATAAGAGAGGGATGAACATTGACTTCGATGTCGCTTCGAATCCCGAGTTTCTGAAAGAAGGTAATGCTATCAACGATTTTATGAGTCCCGACCGTGTAGTGGTGGGAGTAGAGTCCGAACGAGCCAAGAAGATAATGAGCAAGCTCTACAAACCATTCCTGCTGAACAACTTCCGTGTCATCTTTATGGACATCCCTTCTGCAGAAATGACAAAGTATGCAGCTAACTCCATGCTTGCCACCCGCATCAGCTTCATGAACGACATTGCCAATTTGTGCGAATTGGTGGGAGCGGATGTAAACATGGTGCGCAGTGGTATCGGTTCGGATACCCGTATCGGACGCAAGTTCCTCTATCCGGGGATAGGTTACGGCGGTTCATGCTTCCCTAAGGATGTAAAGGCACTGATTAAAACGGCTGAACTGAGCGGCTACAAGATGCGTGTACTCCATGCAGTAGAGGAGGTGAACGAGAAACAGAAGAGTATCTTATTCGAAAAGTTGCAGAAGCATTTCAATAATGATTTGGAGGGAAAGACCATTGCCATTTGGGGGCTGGCCTTTAAACCCGAAACAGATGACATGCGTGAAGCCCCGGCTCTGGTATTGATTGACGAGTTGCTGAAGGCCGGTTGTAAAGTACGTGCCTACGACCCGGCTGCCATGAACGAATGCCGACGCCGCATAGGAGAAAGTATTTATTATGCGACAGATATGTATGATGCTGCGCTGGATGCAGATGCACTGATGCTGGTGACCGAATGGAAAGAATTCCGCCTGCCTTCATGGGCAGTCATCAAGAAAACTATGGAGCAGCCGTTGGTATTGGACGGACGTAACATTTATGACAAGAAAGATATGGAAGAACAAGGTTTCACATATCATTGCATCGGAAAATAAAGTTGCAGAAAAAAGAAAAGAAATAAATAGGGACGTTATGACAATAAAAGGAAGTGCGATTCTCATTGTACTTGTTGTCTCATTGGCCTCATGCAGCAACAGACAAACAGGAGAGGTTTCCGTAAAGGAAGACCTCATTGCAAAACAACTGTTACAAGGCATCTGGGTGAACGATGAAACAGAAATGCCGTTGATGCGCATCGAAGGGGATACGGTATATTATGCCAACCCGCAAAGCGCTCCCGTACCTTTCAAGGTTGTTCACGATACAATCTACATATACAGCAATGAACCGGTGGCCTATAAGATAGACCGTCAAACGGAATACAGCTTCTGGTTCCACTCGCTGGCCGACGAAGTAATTAAACTGCATAAATCAGAGAATGCGGAAGATTCTTTGGTTTTCACCAGTCGAGAAGTGGAGGTCATTTCTACTACTCCGGAAGTGATAAAGAAAGACAGTATCGTAACATACAAGAATACAAGATATAGGGGATATGTATATATCAACCCTTCAAAGATGAAGGTTTTCAAGACTTCCTATTCTGAAAATGGAATCAGTGTGGACAATGTGTATTATGATAATGTAATCCACATCTGTGTATACGAAGGGAAGAAGATGCTTTATGGCCAGGACATCACTAAAAAGATGTTTGCGGATATATTCCCTGCCGAAATGCTGGACCAGGCCATTCTTGCCGATATGAATTTCATGGGTGTGGATAGTAAGGGGTACCATTATCAGGCAACCCTCGGCATACCCGAAAGTTCCGTATACAATTTGGTAAATATGATTATTGGTTTTGACAATACAATGAACATAGAAAAAGCGGAATAAATCCGCTTTTTCTATTTCTTTTCTTCACCACAATGTTTATTTCTTCTCGCCGCCATTCTGTGGACGTTTGGCTCTGGGCTTTCCACCTTTACTATTGTTACGGCCGTTCTTGTTTTCTCCTGGCTTACGTCCGTTTCCACGGCCGCCCCGTCTTCCTCCGTCAAATGCTCTCGGCTTGTATTCGGGGGCTTCGCCCAGCTCCTCGGGAACCGGTATTTTATAGATGTCCCTATCCAGGAATTTTTCGATATTCTTAAAGTTCCCCTGCTCCTTTTCGGAAACGAAAGTGATGGCTACGCCGTCATTATTGGCACGCGCCGTACGTCCGATGCGGTGCACATAATCTTCACTGTCGTGGGGAACGTCATAGTTTATCACCAGACGGATGTCATCGATATCAATACCTCTCGCAACGATATCTGTAGCTACCAGGATATTGATACGTCCTGCCTTGAATTCGTACATCACTTCTTCGCGCTGTGCCTGCTCTAAATCGGAGTGCATTTCACCAACGTTCAGTTTCATCTGCTTCAAGGCTTTGGTCACTTCCTTCACTTTCAGTTTGGAAGAAGCAAAGATGATGACGCGTTCCGGCGTCTCCTCTGCAAAGAGGCTACGGATGATGCCCAGCTTCTGATTCTCGTAGCAGACATAGGCTGCCTGCACAATCTTTTCCGCTGGTTTGGAAACCGCCAACTTCACTTCGGCGGGATTGTTCAGAATGTTGCCAGCCAACTGTTGTATCTTGGCAGGCATGGTAGCAGAGAACATAATGGTCTGCCGCTCTTTAGGGAGAAACTTGACAATCTGCATAATGTCATCATAGAATCCCATATCCAGCATCCGGTCTGCTTCATCCAAAATAAAATAAGAGACACGCGAAAGGTCTACATAGCCAAGACTGAGGTGGGCTATCAGACGTCCCGGAGTGGCAATGACAACATCTGCACCCAATGTCAAACCTCTTTTCTGCTGTTCGAACAGAACTCCGTCATTACCGCCATACACTGCCACACTGGAAACCGGCATGAAGTAGGAGAAGCCCTCCATCTGCTGGTCTATCTGTTGTGCCAACTCACGGGTAGGAGCCATGACAATGCAATTGATAGCATCGGCAGGGTGTCCACCTTCTGAAAGCTTGTTCAATATAGGCAACAAATATGCAGCTGTTTTTCCCGTTCCGGTTTGTGCCACCGCTATTAAATCTCGGCCTTCAAGTATAACGGGAATTGATTGTTCTTGTATGGGGGTGCACTCTTCAAAGCGCATGGCATCCAGTGCCTCCAGCACATTGCCATTCAAATGTAGTTCTGAAAACTTCATGTATCTCTTTTAAATTTGAGCACAAAGATAGGACTTTTTTTTGAATGTACTAATGAATTAATGGATATCAATGTATGAATCCTTGAAACCTAAGAAGTAAAGTACCCCGTCCAAACCAATGGTGTTGATGGATTGCTTGGCATTGGCAACTACTTTGGGCTTTGCATGGAAAGCGATTCCAAGGCCGGCAATTCCCAGCATGGGCAGGTCGTTGGCACCGTCGCCCACAGCAATAGTCTGCGCAATATCCACTTTCTCCACCTGAGCTATCAAACGCAGCAACTCTGCCTTACGCTTACCGTCGACTACATCACCGAGATAGCGGCCGGTCAGTTTGCCATCCTCTATTTCCAACTCGTTGGCATACACATAGTCTATACCGTACTTCTTCTGGAGGTACTGCCCGAAGTAGGTAAACCCTCCCGAAAGAATAGCTATCTTGTAACCGTATTTCTTCAAAACATACATCAGGCGATCCACACCTTCCGTAATGGGAAGATTTTCTGCAATCTCCTGCATCACGGACTCATCCAATCCTTTCAATAAAGCCACTCGTTCGCGAAAGCTCTCAATGAAATCTATCTCACCACGCATGGCGCGTTCGGTAATGGCCTTTACCTGGTCGCCCACACCCGCACGTATGGCCAATTCATCAATCACTTCTGTTTCAATCAGCGTAGAGTCCATATCGAAGCAAATGAGGCGGCGCATCCGGCGGTACATATTGTCCAACTGGAAAGAGAAATCCATTTCCAGTTCGGTTGCCAGTTTCATTAACTGTTCTTGCATGGCAATACGGTCTTTCGGAGTGCCACGAACGGAAAATTCGATGCAGGCGCGTGTACGCGATTCGCATTCGTCCAGCGGGATACGTCCTGTAAGGCGCTTGATGGCATCGATATTCATGCCTTGCTCTGCAAGAATACGGGTAACGGCAGATATTTGACGGGCAGACAACTTACGCCCCAATAAAGTAAGAATATAGCGGTTCTTTCCCTGCATATTCACCCAATCCTCGTACTCTTTGGTAGTAATGGGGTAGAAACGGACAGTCACGCCCAGGGAGGAAGCCTTGAAAAGCAGTTCCTTCATAATGAACCCCGAGTGTTGTTCTTCCGTCTTGCACAAAATGCCCAACGAAAGAGTATTGTGAATATCTGCCTGGCCAATATCCAGAATGGTAGCATCATATTTCGCCAGAATTTCCGTCACGGAAGCTGTCAGTCCCGGACGGTCTTCACCCGTAATACGTATTAGGATGAGTTCAGTGTTCAATGGTTGCATAAGTCATCTTTTTGATAGAATAATAGGCTACAAAAGTAAGGAAAATTCCCACTATTTATGCTAAATAACATAAAAATATGCCTCTAAAAAGTGAGAAAAATGCTTGTTTATTTGGAAGTTTGTTTAGGAATTACTTACCTTTGCACCCGATTTCACAATTAAAAGCTTTGATTATCAGTGTATTTATCACTATTCAAGGCTTTGACAAGACGATGTTCCGGGAAGAAATCACTGTTGAAGGACAGTCCCGGATAGTATTAACCAAAACCGTGCCGCATGAAATATGCAAAATGGATTTTTGTTGTATTACTAATAAGTTCCTTGACTTCTTTTGTAGAAAAAGACAAACCTACCGGAGGTTTGAATGTGGGTGACATAGCCCCTGATTTTAAAATCAAAACTATGTCGACTGAGCAACAACCTATTCAAAATCTCTCCAAGATGAAGGGAAAATATGTGTTACTCAGTTTCTGGGCAAGTTATGATGCGCAATCCCGGATGCAAAACGCAAGTTTGAGCAATGCGCTTCGCTCTACTGCCCGCAACAATGTGAAGATGGTTTCAGTTTCATTCGATGAGTATCAGTCAATCTTTGAAGAAACCATCCGTAAGGACCAAATAGTTACGCCCACTTGTTTCGTGGAAACTAAAGGCGAATATTCCGGCCTCTTTAAGAAATATCGCTTGGGCCGCGGATTCACTAACTATTTACTGGATGATAATGGTGTAATTATTGCCAAAAACATCTCTGCTGCAGAACTTTCCGCTTACTTGAATTAAGCTTGCTGATGCCCGGTGCATGCAACAGCAACTTAAAGAACCTGTAAGACGAAAGTGAGGGTGTTCCCCGGAAACCGACGTCTCTTTCCGGCAAAAAAGGGAACAGAACAAAAGAGGAAAATGAATACAACAAAAAGCCCCTCCCGCACTTGTACAACGCAAAAGTGGGAGGGGCTTCTTATTTTAATGGGCTTCCAGAGACAAACATCCTAAACCTCTGCTTTAGTACGCCAAACCTCAACTTGAGCAAGCTGAAGTAGAGGTTTAGAATGCTTATTTCGGCGCTTTCCTATATAGATAGAATGCAATGAAGGCATACATTATATTCGGTATCCACACAGCGATGACCGGAGGCATGTTGCCGTTCACGGCAAATGTGGAAGCAATGGTCTGAAACAGAATATAAGAGAAACTCAATGCCAAGCCTATACCTAAATGCAATCCCATTCCACCTTTCGTTTTCTTGGAAGACAAAGACACTCCAATCAGCGTCAGGATAAAGGAGGCAAACGACATGGCAATGCGTTTGTGGTACTCTATCTCAAATTCCTTAATGTTGGCAAAGCCGCGTTGCCGCTGCCTGTTGATGTACTCGCTTAGCTGAGGGCTGGTCAACATCTCCTGCTGGTTCTTCATAATCAGGAAGTCGGCAGGCTCCATAAAAAGGGTAGTGTCTATGCGGTCACCCTTCGTGATACTCTCCTTCATGCCATCCATCTGGCGAATCATATAATCCTTGATTTTCCACTTATGCACGGCCGTCGTGTCGTAGGTAATGGAACGGGCTGTAAGGTGGGAGACCAGTTGCTTGTCATTGAACTTGTCCAAAGAAAAGCGATAACCGGTCTTGCTGTAGTCTTCAAAACGTTCGATATAGGCAATTACCCCCGAATCCACTTCCAGCTGGATGTTCCGTGCCGTATTCGCCTTACGGGGTTTGTAGTACTTGTCCTCAAAATTGATACGTGTCACACTGCCTTTGGGAATGACATAAGACCCGAGGCAGAACGTCACTACCGCAATGATTGCCGCAGATACCATATAAGGACGCAACATACGCTTGAAACTCATTCCCGTAGAGAACATGGCAATAATTTCCGAGTTCTCCGCCAGTTTGGAAGTAAAGAAGATTACTGCGATAAACACGAACAGCGGACTGAACAGATTGGCAAAGTAGGGGATGAAGTTCAGATAATAATCAAAGACAATAGCATTCCACGGCGCTTCATGAGACATGAAGCGGTCCATCTTCTCGTTGAAGTCGAACACCACCGCAATGGAGATAATCAATGCGATGGCAAAGACATATGTACCCAGGAACTTCTTAATAATGTACCAGTCCAGCCGCTTCAGGAATTTACCTCTCGGCAGCTTTATATTCTTCCATATCCTCCAGTTCATTTTTCTCATAATCTTGTCGATACGCGTTTCACCATCATCGGTTTCCAGGTAGCAAAGTCGCCTGCAATGATATGCTTACGTGCCTCGCCTGCCAGCCACAGATAGAAAGCCAAGTTGTGGATAGATGCTATCTGCATGGCAAGCAGCTCTTGTGCATGGAACAGATGGCGCAAATACGCCTTGCTGTACATGGTATCCACGTAGGAGGCGCCATCCGCTTCAATGGGAGAGAAATCCATCTCCCATTTCTTGTTGCGCATGTTCATGATGCCGTCTTTGGTAAACAACATCCCGTTGCGTCCGTTTCGGGTAGGCATCACACAGTCGAACATATCGACACCGCGTTCAATGCCCTCTAGAATGTTTACCGGGGTCCCGACTCCCATCAGATAGCGAGGCTTGTCTTTGGGAAGAATACCGTTCACCAGCTCAATCATCTCGTACATCTTGTCTACAGGCTCGCCCACAGCCAGACCACCAATGGCATTACCGTCAGCACCTTTAGAGGCAACAAACTCTGCTGACTGCTCGCGGAGGTCGCGATAGACGCACCCCTGCACAATGGGAAATAAGGATTGCTGATAACCGTATTTCGGTTCTGTTTCGTTGAAACGCTTGATACAACGGTCCAGCCAGCGATGTGTCAATCCCAGTGATTTTTTGGCATATTCGTAGTCCGAATCCCCCGGAGGACATTCATCAAAGGCCATCATGATGTCTGCACCGATAGTCCGTTCTATATCCATCACCTTCTCCGGTGTAAAGATATGCTTGCTACCGTCGATGTGTGAACGGAATTCCGCACCTTCTTCGCGCAACTTGCGGATACCGGACAACGAGAATACCTGGAAACCGCCGCTGTCTGTCAGCATAGGACGGTCAAAGCCGTTGAACTTATGCAGTCCACCGGCTTTCTCTATCACTTCCAGTCCCGGACGCAGATAAAGATGATAGGTATTACCCAATATAATCTGCGCCTTTATATCCTCTTTCAGCTCAGGCAGATGCACGCCTTTCACTGTTCCCACTGTACCTACCGGCATAAAGATAGGTGTCTCAATCTGCCCGTGGTCAGTAGTAATCAGTCCGGCACGTGCATTGGTCTTGCTGTCTGTATATTGTAACTCGAATGTCATTCCTCTTTCTTTTCGGTCTTTTCTTTCTTTACGGACAAGTCGATGGCATCGGCTACTTTTTCATCAGTCAGCGCAATGGCAAACACTTCCTTAATATCTTTCACATAGTGGAAAGTCAGTCCTTTCAGATATATATCCTGTATCTCTTCTATATTCTTGCGGTTCTCGTCGCTCAAGATAATCTCCTTGATACCGGCACGCTTGGCAGCCAGTATCTTCTCCTTGATGCCTCCTACCGGAAGTACCTTACCGCGAAGTGTTATCTCTCCCGTCATGGCAAGATTGGCCTTCACCTTTTTCTGGGTGAGGGCAGAAGCGAGGGAGGTAGCCATCGTGATACCGGCAGACGGACCGTCTTTCGGAATGGCGCCTTCGGGCACATGGACATGGATGTTCCAGTTATCAAAAATCTCTTCGTCAAGATTCAGCAGGGAGGCATGCGCCTTGATGTATTCCAATGCCAGCATGGCCGACTCTTTCATTACATCACCCAAATTGCCGGTCAATGTCAAACGTCCACCCTTGCCACGGCTCAGGCTGGTTTCCACGAAAAGTATTTCACCACCTACGGCAGTCCACGCCAGACCGGTCACCACCCCTGCATACTCATTACCCTGATACTTGTCCCGGGTATATTCGGGTGCACCCAGGAATTCATACAAGTCTCCCGGTTTTATTTCGGTCTTCGCAAAATAACCGTCCGTAGCATATTGGCGTGCAGATTTACGGAGTATCTTTCCGATTTTCTTTTCCAGTTCGCGCACGCCGCTCTCACGGGTATAATTCTCTATAATGGCTTCCAGTGTGTTCTTCGGAATCTTGATATCATTCTTTTTCATACCGTTTGCCTCCAATTCCTTCGGAACCAGATGGCGGCGGGCAATCTCAATCTTTTCTTCCGTGATATAGCCGCTTACCTCAATCAGCTCCATACGGTCCAGCAACGGTCCGGGGATGGTATTCAGATTATTGGCAGTAGCGATGAACATCACTTTAGACAAATCATAGTCCACATCCAGAAAGTTATCATGGAATGTAGTGTTCTGTTCCGGGTCGAGCACTTCGAGGAGGGCAGAGGAGGGGTCTCCCTGGCGGTCGGCACTCACCTTGTCTATTTCATCCAGAATAAATACCGGATTGGAGGAGCCTGCCTTTATCAGATTCTTGATAATCCGTCCCGGCATGGCACCGATATAGGTTTTACGATGACCGCGAATCTCAGCTTCATCATGCACGCCTCCCAGCGACATACGGATATACTTACGCTTCAAAGCGGCAGCAATGGAACGCCCCAAAGAGGTTTTTCCCACACCTGGAGGGCCATACAGACAGATGATGGGGGACTTCATATCGCCCTTCAGCTTTAATACAGCAAGATGTTCCAGAATGCGTTCCTTCACCTTCTCCAAACCATAATGGTCTTTGTTCAGTGTCTTTTCTGCATTGACAAGGCTCAGATTATCCGTCGTATAAATGCCCCACGGTAAACTAAGCATCGTCTGCAGATAGTTCAGCTGCACGCTATAGTCGGGAGACTGGGGATGGGTACGTTCCAACTTATCCACCTCTTTCAGGAACGTAGCCTTCACCTCATCATTCCATTTGATGGTCTCCGCCTTCTTACGCATCTCCTCTATTTCCTGCTCTTGACCGCCGCCACCCAGCTCATCCTGAATGGTTTTAATCTGCTGCTGCAGGAAATACTCACGCTGCTGCTGGTCTATATCCTCACGTGCACGCATCTGGATAGACTCTTTGATTTCGGCAAGCTGCACTTCACGATTCAGAATCTCAAGCAGGCGGTAGGTACGCGCCCGCAAAGAGTCGATACGGAGCAGTTCTATCTTTTCGTCTTTCTTGAGTGGCAGGTTCGTACAGATAAAGTCTACCAAAAACATTGGATTGGTAATGTTCTTGATGGCAAATGCCGAATCCTGCGGAAACATATCGGATGACTTGATGTAGCGTACTGTCAAGTCTTTACACGCCTCTACCAATGCATGGAATTCCTTGTCATTCTTCTCCGGAAGTTCTTCATTCAGCGTAGCTATCCGTCCCTTCAGATAAGGAGTCGTATCCGTAATCTCCTTCAGTTCCATACGTTTGGAGCCTTGCAGAATGACTGTAGTTGTCTGGTCTGGCATTTCAAGCACACGTACTATCTTGGCAACTGTACCGATGGTATGTAAATCCTCAAACAGAGGTGTCTCTGTTTCAGCCACCTTTTGGCATACAACAGCTATATAAGAATTTTTCTTTTCTGCTTCACGCACCAATTTGAGGGAAGATTTTCTTCCTACAGATACCGGCATAAACACCCCAGGGAACAATACCATATTTCGGAGAGGCAATATCGGTAAAACCTCTTCTACCTCAATGTCCATCAATTGTTCTTCATTCCCCTCAAAATCAGCAATTACAGAGAAAGCGTTTCCGCTTCTATCTTCGACATCACTCAGGTAATTTCTTTTCTTCATTTCTTTCTTTTTAGTTTATGTCATATTGGCAGGCCAATAAAGCGCCTGCAAAGTTAAGCTATTTCTTCATAAATAAACGTTCTTCACCCTTTAAAAAGACAAAAACAGTGCCAATTTTATGACAAATATGCAGGCTTTGATTATTTTTGAGCCCAATTAAAGAAGATAAACATGCCAAAATCATCTTTTAAGTTTAAACAATTTACCATATTTCATGATAAATGCGCCATGAAGGTCGGCACAGATGGTGTACTACTTGGGGCATGGGCCCCGGCAGACAAAGCAAAGCGTATACTGGACGTTGGAACCGGTACCGGATTAATAGCCTTACAGTTAGCGCAAAGGAATCCGCATGCCCGGATTACTGCAATCGAGATAGATGCGGCTGCAGCCGGACAAGCCACAGAAAATGTATCTCACTCTCCATGGGCCGATAGAGTAGAGGTCATATGTCATGATTTCCGAGATTATCAGCCGGAAAACAGATTTGACCTCATCGTTTCCAATCCTCCCTATTTTATAGATGCGTTGAAATGTCCTGACGAACAAAGGTGCACAGCACGGCATGCGGGCAATTTGAATTACGATTTACTGTTTCATCGTTCGGCATCTTTGCTTGAAGAGCAAGGAGTCGTAAGCATCATTATTCCAGCGGAAGCTGAAAAAACGGTTGTGGATACAGCTTGGAACCATAAGTTGTTTCCATTGCATCGTGTGCAAGTCTTCACCAAGCCCGGAAAACCGTGCAGACGGGTATTGCTGAACTTTGGTTTTGAAGCAAAAGAGTGTAGAGAAGAGAAACTCTGTATTGAGGTGAATCACAATGAGTTTACCCCTGAATATGTAGCTTTAACGAAGGATTTCTATCTGAAAATGTAATTTTAATTGCATAAAACTTGCCTAAATGTTTGGTTGGTATCAGAATTGTTTTTACCTTTGCAATCGCTTTTCAGAAGTAAAGTATTCGGGGTGTAGCGCAGTCCGGTTAGCGCACC
>OHGK01000911.1_pt1 | contig 17869 bp, 14 predicted proteins | sample 1567671 | NCBI WGS metagenome assembly OHGK01 (sample SAMEA3879577, study PRJEB24766) | human gut metagenome | biome: human-associated habitat; feature: feces | place: USA | collected 1985/1987 | reverse complement strand
CCCCTCCACGCTTTTCAACGAGACGCATTGAGTCAAAGTAAAAGTTTGATAGTTGTAAAATTGCTGTTAGCGCCTCATACTCCGGTTGGTCAACCGAATGAATTACTCACTCACGCTCTCTGCGGGGCTGGTATCCAAGAGCTTTGCGAAGTTGGCGATGATAGCGGTATTGTTCTTCCGCTGCTGGGACATGGCGGCGCGTGTCGCGGCCAGTTCCTTGGAATAGGTGTCGATCTCAGCCAGGTCGTTGTCAATCTGCTGGTTGATACCCTCCAGCTCATTCATTGTTCTGGTAACGATGTCTACCGCCTCGCTTGCCTGACGAGCCAGACGAGCAACCTCAGTCTGCTTTTCCTGCAGGAGATCGCGGGTAACAGGTACGGAGACGGCGTTTTTACGGGATCTCATTGCTTTCACTCCTCTTACAGAATAATTTTCTTTGTTGCTATCCAAGAACTAAATGGCCGAAGCCATTTAGTAGAATAGTTGCTTGTAGAGCTTGTAGTCTCTAATCCGGGCTGTGTGCTTGACCTTGCTGGATAGATCCTCGCAGAACACCTTAGACGCAAACTCCGGGTCTTCCAGATTGAACTGGGTACTCTCGCATTCCAGCAGATGGGCACGGTAGAATATACCGGACTGGTGTATTACGTTGTACCGTAGCGAGTAGGCACCGTCCATCAGGGTATTCAGACGATTTACCAGACCCTGCATCTTAGAGACGTTGATCTTGCTGTTCCGCTCCGTCCGAATTAGGTTATCTGAATAGACATAGGCACGGAAGATTACGCCTCTGGCCTGCTGGTAGTATCCCTCTGCATCCCTCAGACGCTTGAATATCTGCAAGATTTCAAACGGCATCTCGGTCTTCTCACCGTTTATCATCACGCCGTCATCAAGCACATCTTCCTTGGGGAAATTGATGATCTGCTCTTCGGTCAATCCAAACCAAGCCAGGTAAAGAATTACAGCGGGCAGGTCAAACAAGGTTTCATCGTAGCACTCGGACACTTTGATGGAATCCTGGATTGCCTGGTGGAGCATACCCAAGTTCTTGTAGTATTGCACTCCGCTGGTCTCGTTGATTTTCAGGTCGTCCACAGTGACGGAGGCCAAAATGCTTTCCTGTTCTGCTGGCAGCACGCCATTGGCAATCAGGTATCGCACATAGCTCATCACATGGCTTTTATAGTTGAAGAAAATGCTGGTGTGACGAACCCTCATGGAGTTGAACATGGACACATACTGTTCCTTAGTAAAGCCATTGTCCAGCGATTGGCCTGTCTGCTCTTCATAGGCCAGAACCTTTTTCCAGGCGATATCAAAGTTTTTCTTGACGCCTACCTTAGCATAGCCGCCGTCCGGGTCTTCAAAGAATTTGTTACGGATCATATTCCCCTCTCCAATCCGTTCAAATCATTTTCTATGTTGCTATCTTACCATACGTAGCTGAGATTGTCAATAGCAAACAAGAAAATTATTTGCGAAATTTTTCGGGGACATCCGCTTCACCTCACTCTGTCGCCGGCACGTCCATCATATGCTTGCACAGGAACTCACGATCCGTTACGGACAGGGAAGAGAGGATTGTCAACAGCCGATCCGGGCCGGTCACGATCTTTCTCCATTCCGTATAATGAGCTTGCCACACGCCGAGCCAATACTGAGCAAGGCCGGTAGCGTCTTGGTTTTGCTTGAAAAACCCATCCAACAAAGCGATAATCTCTTCACTGGACGCTTCGAGAGGACGCTTGATATCCTTACCCTTTCCATGCGCAACCAGAACCAGGCGTGCGCCTTGAGCCAGCTGGACGTTGAGGTAAACATAAGCACCAGAGGACGCTGACATCTGTACGGGGAGGACACCAGTGTACGGGAGCTTAATGTCCGTCTCGCTGATACTCCGCATCCCCACGGCGCTGACATCTAAATCATATTTGCCGAAGTTTGCTGCCATACTGTTTACGATGTGCATTTTTTACGCGCCTCCAAATAAGTATTAGGTTGACTAAACTGAAAACGTGTGATATGATATAATCAACTTCACGAATATGTTCGTGTCTGGTATTTACTATACCAGCTTGCTTTCGTGCTGTCAAGTGCTTTTCACGAAAAAATTCGTGACATTCAAATTCTCTGTTTGGAGGTTGTGTTATGGACTCTGTCATTTTTACAAGGATTAAAGAATTGTGTGCTGAAAATAACATCACAATCAACAAACTGGAATCCGAACTTGGTATGAGCCAATATTCTATTGGGAGGTGGAAAAGCTCTATCGCCGAGTATTTCCATGTCTCCATTGACTACCTGGTAGGCGCTTCTAATGTGCGCTCTACTGCCGATACCATGCTTGGCGACCCCGACTATATTACCCTCCAGCGAGCCAGAGAGCGCATGACTGAGCAGGATAGAAACCGCATGATGGGTATTCTGAAAATCGGATTTGACTACGCTTTTTCCGATGAGAATAATCCGCAGCAGAAGAAGTCCGTTTTATTGGACACGGAATAAGTTATAATATGCACCCATGATGTGGTTGATTGCAAAAGTGAAGGTAACATTTAGGGGGTAAAAAAGAGGGCAAAGGGTGATGTTCACCTCTGCAATAAGCGATATAATAGTTTCGGTCACTGCCTGCGGAAAGCAGGAAAAAATGAGTCGAATGACATTATCGGAACGAGTAGCGATTGAAGCGGGAATATACGCCCATAAGACACTGACAGAGATAGCAGAAAGGATTGGAAAAAGTCGCCGGCATGTATCGGAGGAACTGCGGAAGAATGGGACAAGAGTTCCTGGAGAACATCTCTTTGGAAAAAGCTGCCACAATGCCACGAGCTGCAAACGAACCGGTTTGTGCGGCAGAGAAGGCTGCAGCCGAAGGTGTTGCGCCTGCAGGGAAGTGAATTGCCAAACGGTGTGCGGAGCCTTCCGCACCGGACCGTGCAAGCAACTGCAAAAACCACCCTATGTCTGTAATATCTGCACAAATCGCAGAAAGTGCAAGATGGACAGGGTCTACTACATGGCGCAGCAGGCAGATGCAATGGCAAAGCGGCGGTACTCGCAGGCCCGAAGCAAGCCGCAGTTGCGAGGGGAAGAAATGGATGCGCTGGATGCTTTGGTAACACCCTTGATAAAAAAAGGCCAGCCATTGACGCATATCTACGCAGAACACGGCGGGGAGCTTCCGGTCAGTCAACGAACGCTGTACAACTACATTGATTCAGGCACACTCAGCGTTGGGAATCTGGATCTTCGGCGCAAGGTGGGATACCGACCAAGGAAGAAAAAGAAAGAAGACTCCGAGGCATTTCTGAACCAAAAGTACAGGCGAGACAGGACATACGAAGATTTCTTCACTTACATGGCCAGACATCCCGAAGCCACTTATGTGGAAATGGATACGGTAAAGGGATGTCGAGAAAAAGGGAAGCGAATGCTGACGATGCTCTTTGTGGAGCAAAATCTGATGCTGATTTTCCTGATGCGAGACGGAAAGGCAGACACGGTGGTGGAGCAGATTGACTGGCTGACAGCAGCGTTGGGGCTGGAAACATTCAAAAAGCTATTCCCTGTGATTCTGACGGACAACGGCTCTGAGTTCAAGCACACAAGGGAAATGGAGTTTACTGTGGATGGTCAGCGGCGGACAAGGATCTACTACTGTGATCCACAGGCATCCTGGCAAAAGCCTCATGTGGAAAAGAACCACGAGTACATCCGCTATGTTCTCCCGAAAGGAAAAAGCTTTAGCCCATATACACAGGAGGACATCATCCTTGTATTAAACCACATCAACAGTACCAGACGCAGCAAATTGGGTGGAAAAACACCTTTTGAGTTGGCTGACAGCGAAGAGTTCCAACAGCTCAAGGCTGTGATGGGACTCGAGGCAATACCGGCAGATGAGGTGGATCTGACACCTCGGCTGCTGAAGAAAAAGTAAGCAACAATAGCAAAGCAGGAAGTGACCGCACATAATCCGCTCTGGCGAGGTGATGTTCACTTCTGCAATGGAGGCCTTCATCTCGTCTGCTTTGCTATGCCTAAATACATGAAATCTGCCGTGAAAAGGGCTTGGTCCGATGTCGAATTGGCCCTCAAACGGCTCTGCAACGGACGTTGAGTGCGCAAGGTGATACTTTATATGACCTTCACTTTTTCATTCAACGGTAAGTGTGAAACTATAACTTTGGAGGTTGCTGAAATGGCTGAAAATAACACAAGCAATATCGGCTTTGAAAAACAAATCTGGGACGCGGCTTGCGTCCTGCGCGGAAACATCGACGCATCCGAATATAAGTCGGTCGTTCTCGGACTGATTTTCCTGAAATACATTTCAGATCGCTTTGAGGCAAAGTACAAGGAGCTGGTTGAAGAAGGCGATGGATTTGAAGAAGACCAGGACGAATACACTGCCGAAAACATCTTCTTTGTCCCTGAGAATGCACGATGGAGCGCGATTGCTGCTGCCGCTCATACGCCGGAAATTGGCACGGTGATTGATGATGCAATGCGCAGTATTGAGAAAGAAAACAAGCGTCTCAAAGATATTCTTCCTAAGAACTTCGCCCGTCCAGAGCTGGACAAGCGGCGTCTTGGTGAAGTGGTTGATCTCTTCACCAATATTCAGATGATCGAGCATGGAAACAGCAAGGACATTCTTGGTCGCACATACGAATATTGCCTCTCCAAGTTTGCCGAGCAAGAAGGCAAACTTGCCGGTGAGTTCTATACTCCCTCTTGCGTTGTGCGTACCCTTGTTGAAGTGTTGCAGCCGTTTAATGGGCGTGTTTATGACCCGTGCTGCGGCTCTGGCGGTATGTTTGTTCAGTCCGCAAAGTTCATCGAAAATCACGGCGGCAACATCAACAAGATTTCTGTTTTTGGTCAGGACTCTAACCCGACCACATGGAAGATGGCGCAGATGAATCTTGCCATTCGCGGTATTGAAGCCGACCTCGGCAAGTTTAATGCGGACACATTCTTTAACGATTGTCACCCGCAGCTCAAGGCAGACTTTATTATGGCGAATCCTCCCTTCAATCTTTCTGGCTGGGGTGCAGATAAACTCGTTGATGATGTCCGTTGGCAGTATGGTACGCCTCCTGCTGGAAATGCAAACTTCGCGTGGTTGCAGCACATGATCTGGCATCTCGCTCCGAATGGACGTATCGGTATGGTGCTTGCAAATGGTTCGCTTTCTTCGCAGTCCGGCGGTGAAGGTGAAATCCGCAAGAACATTATCAATGCTGACCTTGTGGACTGTATCGTTGCAATGCCGACGCAGCTATTCTACACGACGCAGATCCCGGTATCGCTCTGGTTCCTTGCAAAGAACAAGAAGCAAAAAGGCAAAACGCTGTTCATCGACGCACGGAAACTCGGCACTATGGTTACGCGGAAGCTGCGCGAACTGACGGATGAAGACATCAAGAAAATTGCCGACACTTATAATGCCTTCGTTGATGGAACACTCGAAGATGAAAAGGGCTTCTGTGCTGTTGTCACTACACAGGACATTGCAAAGCAGGATTACATTCTCACTCCGGGACGCTATGTTGGTATTGAGGAACAGGAAGATGACGGCGAGCCGTTTGAAGAAAAAATGGGGCGTTTGACTTCTGAACTTTCTGAGCTCTTCGCAAAGTCCCATGAACTTGAGACGCAGATCAAAGAACGACTGGGGGCGATTGGATATGACATCTGAGTGGAATCATTCAACGATTAACGATGTGTGCGTTCTTGTCACAGACGGTTCTCATTCAAGCCCTAAAAGTGTAAATGACGGGAAGTATATGGTTTCCGTCAAGGATTTCACGGACTATGGTTTTGATTTCGCATCATGTCGGATGATTAGCAATGATGATTATGAAACACTCAAGAGAAACGGTTGCGTCCCCCAAATTGATGACATTCTGATAGGAAAAGATGGGGCTCGTTTCTTTGAAGATATAATAATCTATCGCCAAAGGGAAAAGCCAGCATTGCTCTCATCTATCGCTATTCTACGGTGCGATAAATCAAAGATACTGCCTGACTTCCTTTACTATGTCTTGCGTACACCATCATTTAGGCAGGACGTCAAAGACAACTATGGTTCCGGATCAGCGATTCCGCGTATTATTCTAAAGGACTTCAAGCGAATGATGGTTTCATATCCATCACTTGAAAAGCAACAGGCTATTATTTCTGTGCTGACTGCAATAGACAGTAAAATTCAAGCTAACACGGAGATAAACGATAATTTAAAGCAGCAAGCTCAGGCAATATATCATGAGCGTTTTGAGACTGTTTCGCCTAATGATTTGCCTTCCGAGTGGCGTATTGTAACTCTTGGAGAGGTTGCGACGATCTCAAATAAGAGTTTCAACCCACTGAAAGAGCCTGAGATACTTCTTGAGCATTATAGCATTCCAGCTTTTGATGAGGCGAGGTTTCCGGTCTTTGAGCTATCCACATCCATCAAGAGCAATAAATTCATCATTGATGCCTCGTGCTTCATGATCTCAAAACTCAACCCAACAACGAAGCGTGTTTGGAAGCCGTATTGTCTGACCGGGAATGCAGTATGCTCTACGGAGTTCATCGTCTATAAAGCAAAAGATAAGACTATTACAGATTTCCTGTACTCAGTCATAGATAGCAATTCCTTTTCCGACTTTATGTGTAGTCATGTTACTGGCTCAACGGGCAGTAGACAAAGAACAACACCGTCGGACACGCTCTCTTATGAGTTAATTCTTCCTTCGGAGGACGAGCTGGCAGAGTTTCAATCTCTCGTTTCACCGATGTACGCGCAAATACGAATTAACGCCATCGAAAACGATAGACTCAAGCGACTTAGGGATAGTCTCTTGCCCAAGCTGATGTCCGGCGAGATCGATGTCTCCGCCGTCCAACTCTAAGCCGCTAAATTATCGTTTACCTGATTTGGAGGTTGTACCATGTTTGATAAAGTTCAGGAGAGCTTGAAAAAAAGCAAAGACGATCGCCAGAAAAAGCGTCTTGAAAAGGAACGGGTTCGTCTTGAGAAAGCCGCAGCAGAAGCAGTTCGTGAGAAAGAGCGGCTTCAACAGGAGGCGGAAAAGATACAGGCTGAAAAAGACCGTCTTCTCTCCCTCGATGATAAGGGGCTGATGGTAGAATTGATTCTGGCAGTGCGAGGTCTATACTCACAAATGGAGTACATTCAAAGTCAGCAGGCTTCTTTATCCGAGCGGGTTGACGATATTGAGTCGGACATCTCTTCCATCCGCAGCGATATTTCAGATTTGGAAAGCAGACTGGGCTCGTCCGATCAGTAAAACTCAATGAAGGAGGCGCAGACGTGATTATTTCACCACAATCTCTTGATACAAACCTAAGTCAGCTTTTAGCGGAGGTTAAGTCCGGCTCAATGCAGTTGCCGGAGTTTCAGCGCGACTGGACTTGGGATGATAACCGAATTAGAGGAATTATCGCCAGTTTGTCGCAAGGCTACCCTATGGGTGCCATTATGCGGCTACAATACGGTAATCCGGACATTCAATTCAAATACCGCACAATTACGGGCGTAAAAGGCGTCTCAGTAAAGCCGGAGCATTTGATTCTTGATGGACAGCAGCGACTTACTTCCATCTATCAGGCAACATCCTCTAAAGAGCCGGTCTCGACCAAAACAGAAAAAGGCAAGGCTATTAAGCGTTATTACTATCTCTCAATGGAGAAGTGCCTTGACGATGATGAGGATCGTTTTGATGCAGTCTTGTCTATTCCGGAAGACCGCAAGATCAAAGAAAACTTTGACCGTGATGTGAAGCTCGACCTCTCAACCAGAGAATATGAATACGAGAATAAGCTGTTCCCGGTCAATATTGTGTTCGATAGCAACGCCGTTATGGACTGGTTCATGGGCTACATGACGCACTATGGAATGAAGCCGGAGGCAATGGACGAGTTCAAGCGTTTTCAGGCGGATGTGCTGAATACAATTTCCGGGTATAAGCTGCCTGTGATTACGCTGGACAAGTCCACGCCGCGAGAGGCAGTGTGCAAGGTGTTTGAGAACGTCAATACCGGTGGTGTTCCTCTCACGGTGTTTGAGCTTGTTACCGCAACTTATGCCACAAGAGACTTTGACCTGAGAAAAGACTGGGTGCAGTGTCGAAATACAATTTGCGGTTTCGGTGACACGCTGAGAACAGACCTGTTCGATGGGATTGATGAGACTACCTTCCTGACAACGGTTTGTCTCTATACAAGCTATTTGAACAAGCAGTCTGGAAAGACAAACACAATCTCCTGCAAAAAGAAAGATGTTCTGGGACTTCCTTATGAATCGTACATAGCGAACCGGGATGCAGTGCTGTCTGGGTTCAAAATCGCAAAGGAGTTTCTTCTTCGGGATCAGTGCGTTTTCCGTCAAAGAGATTTGCCCTATACAACGCAGTTGATTCCACTTGCGGCAATCTGCGCTGTTCTCGGAAAATCCAAATGCAATGAGCCAAACACAATCAAAACTCTTTCTCGGTGGTATTGGTGCGGGATTTTGGGTGAGATGTATGGCGGTGCGAACGAAACCCGCTATGCCTATGACATTGAGGACATGGTTGAAGAGGTCAATGGACGTCCGAATGCAATGCACACGATTAACAGCGCAGTCTTTTCTTCTACGCGGCTACTAACCCTTCAAACTCGCTTGAGCGCGGCATATAAAGGTATAATGGCTCTTCTTTACAAGGAGAAGTGTCGTGACTTTATGAACAACACGACGATTGACATTGTAAACAGTATGCTTGAGTCTCCGGATATTCACCATATATTCCCCGAAGCATATTGCGAGAAAATGGGCATCAAGCGCGAACGGTATAATTCCATCATTAACAAGACCCCGATTCTTCCAGCCACCAACCGCTCGATTGGCGGAAATGCGCCGAGTGAGTATCTGGGGGCAATTCTAAAGAAGATTGATGGACTGACCGAGAATGAGTTGCAAGCACGGGTGGAATCGCACTTTATCAACTATGCAGAATTGAAGGCAGATGACTTCAATGGCTATTTCATCGACAGAGCAAAAAGCCTTCTAAACCTAATTGAAAAAGCGATGAATAAGCCCGTCACTGACAGAGATGCAGAAAACACGCTGGATCAGTTCGGGGCGAGTCTGGCGTAAAAGGGAGTGACAAACTATGGCAGGATATTTTACAGAATCAAATTACGAGAACGCTGTCTTGCAGCTTCTCAATGAAGAACTGGGCTATAACTATATCTATGGACCGGACGTGGAGCGCGATTATCACTCGCCGCTTTATGAGGATGTTCTGCTGCCTTCCTTGCAGCGGATCAACAAGAGCCTGCCTATGGACGCTCTGACGGAGGCAATCTATAAGCTCAAGAACTTTGAAACTGGAACGCTCTTGCAGAAGAACATGGTCTTTATGGACTACCTCCAAAACGGAGTCCCGGTAAAATACTATGACAAGGGTGAAGAACGCTCTACCCTTGTTTACCTTGTAGACTTCAAAAATCCTGCCAGTAACGAGTTCACAGTTGCGAATCAATGGACTTTCATTGAGAACTCCGAAAAAAGACCAGATGTGATTCTCTTTGTCAATGGTCTCCCGCTCGTCATTGTGGAGTTGAAGTCTCCGTCCCGCGAAGAAACCGACGCTTCCGCAGCATACCGCCAGCTCCGGAACTATATGTATGAGATCCCCTCTATGTTCTTTTATAATGCGGTATGTGTCATGAGCGACTTGACCACTTCAAAGGCTGGTACAATCACGTCCGGCGAAGACCGCTTTATGGAGTGGAAAACAACAGACGGCAGCTATGAGAATACGCAACACGCATCATTTGACACATTCTTTGTAGGACTGTTTGAGAAGACCCGCTTCCTTGACATCGTGAAAAACTTCATCTGCTTTAATGTGGATGGACAGAATACATTCAAGATACTCGCTGGGTATCATCAGTATTTTGCAGTCAAAAAGGCGATTGAGTCTACGAAGCACGCGACTGTGACAGACGGCAAGGGCGGCGTCTTCTGGCATACACAGGGCAGCGGAAAATCGTTGTCTATGGTCTTCTATGCTCATTATCTGCAAGAAGCGTTAGAAAGCCCCACTATCGTTGTCATTACCGACCGTAACGATCTGGACGACCAGCTTTACGGACAATTCGCCCGCTGCAAGGACTTCCTCCGGCAAACGCCGCAGCACGCTGAGAGCCGCAAGAATCTGAAAGAACTGCTTGCAAACAGACAGGCAAACGGCATAATCTTCACGACCATGCAGAAGTTTGAAGAAAGCAACGAAGCTCTTTCGGAACGCCGGAACATTATCGTGATGGCTGATGAAGCGCATCGTGGGCAATATGGTCTCAATGAGAAGGTTGTGGTCAAGCAGAAGGACAACGGCGAAGTCGAGGCGAAAACCGTTATCGGCACTGCCCGCATTATAAGAGACACGCTTCCTAATGCGACCTACATTGGATTCACCGGAACACCGATCTCCACAAAAGATCGCAGCACACGAGAAGTCTTCGGTGATTACATCGACATCTATGATATGACACAGGCAGTTGAAGACGGAGCTACAAGACCCGTCTATTACGAGAGCCGTGTGATTCACCTGAAACTCGACGAGAACACCCTCCATCTGATCGATAATGAGTATGATATTATGGCTGACAACGCCGATCCGTATGTCATTGAAAAGAGCAAAAAGGAACTTGGTCAGATGGAAGCAATCCTCGGTGCCGACCAGACGATCAATTCCTTGGTAAATGACATTCTTGATCATTACGAGAATTACCGTGAGAATATCCTGACCGGCAAGGCGATGATCGTTGCTTATTCGCGTCCCATAGCAATGAAGATTTATAAGCGCATTCTTGAGCTACGCCCAGCGTGGACGGAAAAGATTGCAGTGGTCATGACGCAAGGCAATAACGATCCCGAAGAATGGCGTGAGATTATCGGCAACAAAGCTCATAAGGACGATATGGCGCGGAAATTCAAAGACAACAACTCTCCGCTGAAAATCGCCATCGTCGTGGATATGTGGCTGACCGGCTTTGATGTTCCCTCCCTTGCTACGATGTATGTCTATAAGCCGATGGCTGGACACAACCTGATGCAAGCTATCGCCCGCGTCAATCGTGTCTTCAAAGATAAAGAAGGCGGTTTGGTTGTCGATTACGTTGGTATTGCGGCTGCACTGAAACAGGCAATGAACGACTATACTGCCAGAGACAAGAAGAACTATGGTGATACAGATGTAAGCAAGGCTGCATATCCGAAGTTCCTTGAAAAGCTCTCTATTTGCAGAGATTTGTTCCACGGATTCAGTTATGAGAAATTCATGACCGGAAGCGACCTTGACAGGGCGAAGCTCATCAGCGGCGGAGTGAACTTCATACTCGGCAAGAGTGTTGCAGAGTACGAGCTTCCCGACCACGAGAAGACACAGAATGTGTTTATCAAAGAAGCCCTGCTTCTCAAGCAGGCACTTTCGCTGTGCAGCAGCTTGGTAGACGAGCAAACTCGCATGGAGGCAGCTTTCTTCGAGTCCGTAAGAACAATGACCGTGCGCTTGGTTTCAGGCGGTACCGGAAAGAAGTTTACGCTTCCGGAAGTAAATGAGCGCATTAACGAGCTTTTGAAGCACAGTATCAAAAGCGAAGGCGTTATCAACCTTTTCTCTGATGTCCAGACTGAGTTTTCGTTGTTCGATCCGAAGTTCCTTGAAGAAGTGGCAAACATGAAGGAGAAGAATCTTGCAGTCGAACTCCTGAAAAAACTGATTTCCGAACAGGTCTCTGTTTACCGCCGAACAAATATCGTCAAGTCTGAGAAGTTCTCCGAAATCATTCAGAGCGCAATGAACCGCTATTTGAACGGAATGCTGACCAACGAGGAAGTCATTCAAGAATTACTCAAGCTGGCGAAAGACATTGCCGCTGCTGCCGCCGAGGGTGAAAAACTCGGATTGACAACGGACGAACTTGCTTTCTATGATGCTCTGACGAAGCCGCAAGCAATCAAGGACTTTTACGAGCATGATGAGCTTATTGCTATCACGAAAGAACTGACAGATTTGCTTCGCAAAAACCAGACAATAGACTGGCAAAAGAAAGAGAGCGCAAGAGCAGGAATGCGCCGTCTTGTCAAAAGGCTGCTGAAAAAACACAAATATCCGCCTGAGGGTATGGATGATGCTGTCCAGACTGTCATGAGCCAGTGTGAGATGTGGACAGACAATGTAATGACCGCTTAACTCCCCTACGAGAAAGGAGTAGATCATGGGCAATTCAGTCATGTTGAATGGCGTCGAATATGCCGGAGAACAGATTGCCTACAAAGACAGCACCTATGAACTTGTGTCAAAGGTAGCATATCTGATCGGCGTCCCGCTCCGTATTTTTCAAAATGAACACGAGCCGCCGAAGATAGAGATATACAACCGGCTTGAGCAGTATAAAAATGCCCGCATCATTCGTAATCTATGTATCATCCGCACCGCCATTGAGCGCAACTACCGGAAAATAAATGACATCATGCGGATGGAGTATCGAGGGCTGCTTTCAATGCCAGAGATCATCCCGGCTTCCAGTATGCAGCAGCTTTCAAACGACGGAATCAGCTTTATCAAAAAGTCGAGTACAAAGCTCTGCCACCACATTATCGAGATCAACCGGCTGATTTCAGACCGCATTAACAACTGCAAAAGCCTCTTTCCAATCTGGATTAACTGGGCGTACATAAAAGAGCTGTTCATCATGCCAAACGGCTTGACAGAGGACGGAACGAAAGATGCTGCGGACATCTATTACGCAAGTCTCTCCTACTACCCCTATCAAATGTATATCAACTGGGTACCGATGGACGAGGGTAATGTCCTCTATAATGATAAGAAGTTTGCTACCCTGCTTTATCAATGGCATTGCGACGCCTTCACGGAATACAGTAAAGTCTCCGATGCAGGGGCTTTTGTAAAAAACAATATCTACGACTTCATAGATGACAGTGAGAAGACCGTATTGGTAGTGGACTGCGAAAACTCTGACCCGTACAAGCTGTGCGCCACGCTCAAAAACCTTGATTATGAGGTCATGCAGAAAATTACGGCGATCATTCTCTTTGATGACGTACATACTGCTACGGCATGGCGCATTCTCGAAAACTACACCCGCTTCCCCGTTGAACATATCATGATTGAGCGGATCAAGCAGAACAAATCACTGGTAGACATCAAGCTCACCGCAAGAGCCTGTCAGGAACACTACCAAAAGCAAGTGGATTCCTTCGTCATCGTCTCAAGCGATTCCGACTACTGGGGGCTGATCTCTTCCTTACCGGACGCCAGATTTCTTGTCATGATCGAGCGGGAAAAATGTGGACCGGATATGAAGGCAGCACTTGCAGAATCAGGGATATTCTACTGCTATCTGGATGACTTCTACTCCGGCAACAGCGAGGACATCAAGAAAAACGCACTGTTCAAGGAGATGTACCGCTGGATTGACAACTCCGTTCACCTGAATGTCAACGATATGTTTGATGCAGCTCTGCGAAACACGAGGATCGAAATGTCTCCCGCAGAGCGGCGGCAGTTCTATGAGAAGCACATCAAGCACATGACGCTGACCATCGACGAGAACGGAAACGTCAGCATTGAACTGAAACGCGGATAGCCTTGGTTTCTATTCCGGGAGGAATGTGGATGGACAACAGATTCTATTTTGGATTCAATACATCGGAGGAACGGAAAAAGCGCAGAAAAGCAGAGCTGTACTCCATGAGTGAGCAAGTCAGCACCTTCTTTTGGGATGAAGCCCCGCAGCATGGATTGGAAATGCGTGAGGGGCAGCAGGATATGTCTTTTGAGATTGTGGACGCCCTCATAAACGATCAGCACTTTGCGATTGAAGCTGGCGTGGGCATTGGCAAGTCCTTTGGCTATCTTGTGCCGGTGCTGCTGTACAGCAAACGCATGAACAAGCCGGTTATCATCGCAACCTCGACCATTGCGCTTCAAGAACAGCTCTGGCGCGATGTCCACGCGGTAATGCCCCTTCTTGGGCTGAACAGAGATGTCATCCTCGCAAAAGGACAGACCCATTATCTCTGCAACAAACGCGCAGATGAGTATATGTGTGACCCGAAGGCTGACCCACCGGACGCGCTCAAAGAAGGAATCCAGCAGGGGTATGAGGAACGCAAGGATTTCCCGGAGGTTTTGCCGCAAGGCGTCTGGGACAAGGTAAATGTTCAGCGGTTCAGCATGAAGAATTGCGGCTCCTGTGAAAAGAAGTGCAAGTATTACAAAGTCCGCGCAGCATTAAAGTTTACGGATGGAGTGGTACTGTGCAATCAGGATTTTCTAACCCAGCATCTCATGAAACTCCGGCGCGGTCAGGAAGGGCTGATTAACGCCGCCGCTGATCTGCTTGTCGTGGATGAAGCACACAACTTGGATGATAAGGTGCGGAGTGCCACAACGGAGCGTTTCGGGCAAGGTATGCTCTTTGGAATGATTAAGAGCGCATTCTATGAGCTGCGATCCTTTGACCAGAGCAGTGTGTCAGGTGAAAAGCGAGAGGCAGAGAGCGCAATCATCGCCTTCTATAACTGCCTGAAAGCACAAGTCCAAAAGCAGATCAACGAGGCAGAGCAGGATATGCGCTACGCTGACCGCTTTTTCTTCGACAACAATGGCAGTGCGATTGAACTGCTTACCGAGATGAACGCCGCCATACACAACCTTTCGTCCAGCATTCAGATTTATTCCAGCATGGATTTCAGAAACAACCGTTCCTTTGCTGCCTCTGATGATCTGGATGCCGTCAGCGAGTCCCTTTCAGAGCTTCTTGACCAGATAGACGATATGCTGATCTGGATTGAGCAGCACGGCAGCAACACGGAACTCGTCTATTGCCCTAAAAACACAAAAGAAATTGTGAGCCGCCTATACTTCAATGGTGATGAAAGAACCATCTTGACCTCTGCCACGCTGACGAACGCCACGAGCGGGTCTCTGGAAGAACAGTATTCTTACTTTATCAGCAATACCGGCTTTCCCGCTGGTGATCGCGGCTGCTTATCCGAGCCAAAGCCTTCCCCATATCCATACGATGAACACGCCATGATCTACTATTGCGACGATCTCCCGCACCCGACCAGAGAACATGAAGCCTTCATTGAAAAGGGTGTGGAGCGACTGCTTGAGATCCTGAGCATTTCCAATGGAAAGGCACTCGTGCTGTTTACGGCAAAGACCGACATGGAAGAGGTCTACTCCATTCTCAGTGAGAAAAATCTTCCGTACAAAATCCTGATGCAGCAGCCGGGATCGTCGCAGGACAAGGTGCTGCTTGAGTTTAAGGAAGATACGAACTCCGTACTTCTGGGGACGGGTGCATATTGGGAAGGTATCAGCATTGAAGGAAAAAGCCTTTCCAATGTCATCATTTTCCGGCTTCCGTTCCCTGTCCCCGATCCAATTATCGAGTATAAGTGTTCCGTCGCAAAGGACGCTCTGATGGATGTCCGCGTTCCCGAAATGATTATCAAGCTCAAGCAAGGTATCGGGCGATTGATCCGCAATTTCACAGACACCGGCATTGTCTGCATTATCGACCGAAGACTGCGGGACGAGCCGCCGGAACGCTATCATGACATTACATGGGACTCCCTGCCTATCAAGAATCGTACAAGCAGTCTGGACGAACTAAGGAAGTTTTACGAAGGTCTGCCCTCAGCCAAGGAATGATGGTACAAACGGCATTCTCTTCGGAAACATAGAACAGCCCCCCAAAAAAGGAAATCAGAAAACGGAGGTGTATCATGTTGTACAATGAAAATCTGCACGAAGAAGAACAACATCTGATCCAGCAGATTGCCGAGCAAACAGAGAGAGGAAAAATCGACTGGGAACTAACAGAGTACAATCCGCTGTCCTTTCTGAATGAGGACAAGATAGACAAGAACCCAGCAGTAATCTGTCAGTCCTTCTCCTTTGAAGCGATCATCGGCGGATCCCGTTACGAGCTTGATGTCATGGAGAATATTGATGTGCCGTCCGGTATGGGAGACTACACCATAACCTTGACGCGGGATGAAACCGAAAATTATCTTAAAATTGAGGATGCGCTTTCCTTTGACTGTGACCGCTATGAATGCACACCGGAGGAAGTCGCAGAGCGATTTGCGGACAGCCCCATTGTCCGTCTCTGCAACGCCATCATTCCTGCCACGCTTGGGCAGGAGGATTTAGAAGAGGTCTTCACATGGGCAAGGTTTTTCAACGAGACTGGCATTTCTGCAAAGCTGATGAATCATCCGCTGACCAAGCTCTGTGAAAAGCTGTTCGACGAACACCGTCTGATGGACTTCCATCGCTGTGTCTTGGATGTGGGCTATCGAAAGCTGCTCCTAAATGAACTGGCTCATAACTAAGACACGGAAAAACGCCCCCGACACTGTGCCAGACGCACAGTGCCGGGGGCGTTCCCGTTTCCAGCGATTTATTTTTCTCTCGGCAAGGGACTGTTCATAAGGTGACACTTTCCGTTTTACGAAGCCGTGAAAATTCGATGTGTTCCGTGGAGATGTTCACTGGGCAGCTTACGCCGTACACGTTTCCAATAATCACCGAGTAGTGCAATGTGTATTCACTATCGGGAAATACTTCACGGTTTTCACAACGCTTGATTCAGAAGGGATTTTTTTGCCTTATTCCCGCGTGACATCAAGGGAAACCGGATTGATAACGATGATAGATTTGCCCTTTTTGTGGGCATATCTCACGGTATTCCCGGTACCGCTGGGGCATCCATTCCATACTGCGAGAATATAATCGGCGTGATCGACCATGTACCGATTTCTCTTGTCCATGCAGTCCGGCGTGTACTCCCGTTGCAGCATGGTCTCCTTGTCACACTTTGCCGCGATATTATAATACCGTTCCCGTGAAGCCACAGACCATTTGATCGCTTGTGTCTCACAAGGGATTGCGCTTTCCAGAGTAATGTGAGGGTATTTTGATTTCAAATCGAGTACAATTTCCGCAGCGTACATATCGACGCCAAGAGCCATGCCGGTAATAAAATGCGTGACGCCCTCGTTCTCGATGAGTGCTACAATCTGATCCCGCATAACAGATTTCAAAGAAGTACAACGCTTATCGGATTCATCAAAGCCGAACGGAAGACTCTGCGGTCTATGACCGGTAAACGCACAAGTCTTGCCTTGAACGGATTGCTTTTCAGCTTTTTGAGCAGACTTTCTAAACTCAATAATGCGCGACATGACACCCCTTCTTTCACTCTTTTGGTAGGTAACTCCATTCTATCACCCTCATCACGGACAGTCAACGCATTGTCGTTAGTAAAATCAACGACGGCGTACCGTGGATAATGACACCGCCGTTAGGTACACTAAATGCAAAGGTGGTGAGGCTATGCGAGAGAAGAAGGACATCAATATTGAAATCGGCGGCAATATTCAAGTGGCAAGAGAACAGGCGGGCTATACGCAGGACACGCTCTCAGAAATGCTTGGCATGACGCCGAATCACCTGAGTGCTATTGAGCGTGGTGCTTCCGGTATCTCTCTTGAAGCCTTGCAGCGTCTTTGCCGTTTACTCGGCGTCAGTGCGGACCGAATTATCTTTGGGACTGATGCGCCAGAAGCGGAAGCCCTTGCGCTTGCCAGACGTATTTCGGATATAAAGCCGGAATACCGGCAACAGGTTCAAGAGCTGCTGTCCGCTATTTTGAATATGTCATAAAAAAAGAGCCTCTGTCGATGCCCGTTTTGGGTATCGGCAGAGGCTCTTGGTTCGTTTTCCGGGCATTCAAACAAGTGCCGAAATCGACACTT
>OHGK01000907.1_pt1 | contig 17926 bp, 12 predicted proteins | sample 1567671 | NCBI WGS metagenome assembly OHGK01 (sample SAMEA3879577, study PRJEB24766) | human gut metagenome | biome: human-associated habitat; feature: feces | place: USA | collected 1985/1987 | reverse complement strand
CCGTGACGTCGCACAACGTCAAGCTCGTGCGCGGCATCATAGCCCGCCAGGGCGAACTGCTCCGCCAGGGCGTGGCCGTGGTCGACGGCGGATACGACAACGGTGTTACCTACGAGTATGTGTCGTTCCAGCAGATGAAGCCGAAGATGATGCAGGAGGCCATCAAGAACGCCGAACAGACGGCAAAGCAGTTTGCCGAGAACAGCGACAGCAAGCTCGGGAAAATCCTTGACGCGGGGCAGGGGCAGTTCACCATAACCGACCGTGACGGCAACACGCCATACATCAAGAAGCTGCGCGTGGTGTCTACGGTGACTTACTCGCTGAAGGACTGACGGCTTACGGGCTTCCGCCCGTGAAAGTAAAGAAGCTGTTTTGATTTTTTCAATAGTCGGTTTGAGTTGTATGTGTGCCGGAAATCCATTCTGTACGGCAGGAAAAAATCAACTTTGATAAAGTCAAAACAGTTTCTAAAAGGTCACGGAACCGTGCGTTTTACGGTTTCGTGACCTTTTTCAGGCTTGTATTATAGCCTGTGTCTATTATCATCACGTTGCCGTCGGTACCGTAAAATGAGAACAACCGGTCTGCGGTGTTTGCCGTGTCGTCAATGGCAATGTACGGGTTGAGCTGCATGTCTACGTCAAGGCTCCATTCTCCGACCGTTTTCTCTTCGCGCAGTGTCACCATGCCGTCCTCGTTGCCCTCTTCTCCGGCTATTATTCCGGCTGGCCTTTTCATCGTCAGTATATACGTTCCCTGCATGTCTTCGTCAAGTTTCATGTATTCATATACGGTTACGTCGCCGTTCTGTAGCGTGTCGTTTTCCCATTCTCCGATTAGTTTTTCACCGTACATTTCGTATAGTTGCTGTATGGCTTGAAACCGCGGGGCTGGTTCGGGGTCGTCGTTGCAGGCGCATAGGGCCATAATCGCAATGACTGATAACAATGTATTTTTCATGTCTTGGTGTTTTTTATGTAATCAGGTGTCAAACACATGGTTGACGTTTTGAAGTCAGTCATACTGTTTTCTGTTTCCGCCGCTTTTCCAAAAGGTGGCCTTTTGCCTTGCCGTTAGCCGTCTTTTGCCGTATAAAAGACGGCTTTTTATGTTGTAAAAGGCCACCTTTTGCATGGCGGCTGGCGGTTGGCTCGCATGTGTTACGTAACATGCTGGTTTTCATCAGGTTATGCCGTAATGGCAAAACGGCGTGTCGTGAAAGCCGTACAGCGATGGTATGACGGGGAAACCATGCCTGCATATATTGTCAACGCCTGGCTGACTGAAAGTCGGCCAGGCGTTGGTTGATGTGTCCCGTCACCGTTGTTTGGCGGCGGTGCGCTCTTCTGTCGCTGCGGCATTTTGACGCGCTCACCGGCTTTTCGCCGTTTGCCGTCTCTTTAGTCGGTTTGCCGTCCTGTTATTTTACGGCAAACTTCCTGACGCATGTGCCGCTCTTCGTGGTTACCTTTACCATGTAAACGCCAGGAGTGAACGATGACAGGTCATGGCTGTAATCATGTCCGTTGACTTCGGCTGTTGCCATGTTTGCGCCTGATGCGGAGTAAATCGATACGCTGCTTATCTCGCTTGCATTGCCTGTAACGTAAAGCTTGTTGCCGTTTACGTTCACGCTTGCGCCGGCCTGGTTGTCACTGGTTGTGACGGTGTTGATACTTGCCGGAACATCGCTGACGTACATGCGTATTGCGGCTGTGCCGAAGCCGTAGCTCGACCAGTCGCTGGCACGGTAGCCGTCGGTTTCGGCGAACACGTTGTACATCTGTCCGGGTGTAATCTGGTCAACGGCAATGCCATAGCCATAGAAGGATATTCCTAACATATAGTCGCCGCTTGCAAGGTATATCGGCTCTTCCAGCTTATAATAGTGCATGCCGCGTTGTAAGCCCTGGTTGTGTGTGCCGAAGTATATTTGCTCGTCCAAGTTATAGTAACCGTTTTCGTTAGGTGCTGACTGGGCGTCCCATTTCCAGATGTATATGCCTATTTTGTCGCCTTCAATTCGTCCCCATGCGGCTGACACTGAGTCGAGCACTACGGGATTGGAGATGTGGAAGGTGTTGGCAACGAGTATTGACCCAAAGTCGGGTAAACCGAGAGCGTTGTCGTCTACGTACATCGAAGGTGTGGTGTGGTCGTAGGCAAATTCGTTTTCTGATATTGTGATTGTTGTAGATGCGGAGTTGTTGTCAGGGTTCTCGTCCTCCTTGCCTGTTATTTCAGCTGTAGCCGTGAGCGTCTGCTTTTTCGCCGGAGCGTCAATTTCTGTGCTTATCTCGATTGTGAGGTTGGCGTTAGCGCCTGAAGCAAGGTCTGCAAAATCGGCGGTTCCTATCGTGGCGTCGCCAATGCTCAGTGTGACGGTTCCCGAAACGGTTTCGCTTCCCAAGTTGGTTACCTGCGTTTCAATCGGCATGCCGTTGATGAGGTTTAACGGAAGGAAGGTAGGTACTGGTTTGGGGAATGTCACTTCAACGTCGCAGTTGGCCTCTCCGGCTTTTGCCGCGTTTAGGCTTGGCAGGATGGTTGACATTGGTGTTTTGTCAGAAGCAAATATTCTTGCCTTTTGCGGCTGAACGCTTGCCTGTGAATAGGCTGCCACGCATAAAGCCGCGCCTATGAATGAACAGATAAATCTCTTCATGATAATGTTGTTAAATGCTTGAAAATATGGTTTGTAAATGGGGTCAACAAGTAAGCTGTTGACGTTTTTTAGCGAAAATCGACTGGCGCACACATTGGCGATGCGCCAGTCGATTCTTTAACGATAGGTGTTTTTTGCCTTTTTATTTTACTTGACAACAAACTTCAGAACTTCAGTCTTGCCATTAGCTGTAACCTTGGCGAAGTAGATGCCCGGTGTGTAGCTTGAAACGTTGCAAGAGAAGCTGTTGCCCTGAACCTTCGAAGAGCACATTACAGAGCCTGACGTTGAGTATATAGCAACGCTTGTGATTTCTCCTTCACCGGCTGTGATTGTAAGTGTCTCGCTTGCAGGATTCGGATACAAGCTGAGCGATGTGCCGCCTTCTACTGTGCTGATTGACGTGCCGCCGCCTTCACCCAATATGGCGCGGATAGCCATTGTTCCAAGGTTCGAGTACCTCTGGTCTACTGCAACGAAGCCTTCATCATAATATGTGCCGATGGTGTAGAGCTGGCCGGGAGCCTTCCTGTCTACTGCCAGAGGCCATCCGGTAGAAACACGTGCCGAGATGAGGTAGTCGCCTGCCGGGAGATTTACGTCGTCGTCAATTGCATATTCGAACTGGCCTGTGCCGTATTCCTTGTCAACTGTTGTTGTGTAAACAAGGTCGCTTTCGCTCAACGGGTGGAATCCACTTGCTGTCGGTTCCTTTTCATACCACTTGTAGACATTCAGTACTACAGCAGACATTTCGTCTTCCTGGCCGAAACCTACGGATATGCCGTTAAGTCTTGCGTCATTGTTGAGGTGGAATACAACTCCGGCTTCCATCAATCCACCGTTTCCAATTGAACCGACTTCGAGGTTGTTGGGCTGGTTGCCGTAGTAAGTGTTGTCGGCAATCTTGTCATATCCGAATACATCGTCGGTTATGGCCACGTTAACGGTGTCGGTATTGTTGTACATGTTGCTTTCAGGTTCGCCTTCAACGTTGGCAGATACCTTAATAGTAGTTGTCGTTCCGATTTCTCCGTCCAAAGTAACGTATACCGGGGTGTAAATCGTATCGCCAACAGCTATGTCGGTAAAGTTACCTACGCCAACTACTTCATCGTTTACAGTCATCGTAACGGTACCTGATGCAGGTGTCGTACCTGCGTTGGTTATGGCTACAGATGCCTCGAACTCGCCGGCCTGTAACTTTGGAACCCTTGTCGGCAGATAGCCTGTAGCGCCAGCTATTGCTACGTCTTTTTCAGCAACTTCGATTATAGTCACGTCACGCAGATAGAAGGTGTAGCCTTGGTTGATTGCGTTCATCTGGAATGCCAACTGGTAAAGTCCGTCAGCGTCAACAGAGAATTCGAAGGTCTTGTTGCCGAAGATTTCTTCCGAGTAGTCGTCATTGATTTCGTAAACCTTTTCCCATTCTGCCGGGTCGGTGCCGTTGAGTCCGCAAAGAACCTTGTAGTTGTCATACAGGAACATGAAGCCATAGTAGTCCATTCCGGCCCTGCGGTTGTAGGTCAAGCGGTATGTCTTGCCGGCCTTAAGCTCTATGCCGCGTGAGATGAGCGGAGTATTGTTGAGTGCCTGGTAAGCTTCGATGGTGCTGTTGTAAATCCAACCTTCCGGTCCGTACCAGTAGTAGCGTCCGTCTTCAGACGAAGTGAAGTCTGAAATGAACGGTAATTCGGCCTGCTCGAAGTTGACGAACGATGCGGAGTTAGAGTTGTTCTCCGTGTTTTCTTCAGCTACCTCATTCGGTGAGAATACGGCCGAAGCGGTTACTGTTACCGAGTAAAGTGTACCCGCGTTGTTGAAGTAGTCTTCCGGAACATCGATTGAAACGGTTGCTGTGCCGTTGATGTCGATTTCTTCCTCAAAGTTCTGCGCCTTGAACTCATCGCCTGCATAAGATGCCGTGAGGATGAAGCTCTTGATAGGAGCAAGACCTACGTTCTGCACTTCTACGTCGATGGTCTTGATGTCCATGTTGCAGCTTGAGTTGGGAACGATTACCTTGTTGACCTTAATGTCGGGCACGCCCTGGCTTGAGCCTTCGTATATCTTGATATTCGTGATGCTGGGGCATAATGTGTATGTGTAGTCAGGTACGTCCGGGCATGCGTGGAATGCGAAGAAATATTCGCCGTCAGCCGGAACTTCAAACTCGATGTTGTCGTTAGTCCAGCTGCTTCCGTTGATGTTCTCATACGTTCTCAGCACTGTCATGCTTTCCACGTCGTTGCTTGTTCCGAAAAGAACTTCGAACTTGTCAGCGGTGTCTTGGATGTATGAAATGTAACTGAGTTCCATTGTGGCCTGGCCCTGCTTAAGGACTATGGGGACTGCAGTCACCAGATAGTCGTCCAGGCTGTTGAAAGCATACGCCCTATAACTGTTGCCTGGGGCATATTGTTCGATTTGCCATGTATAGTTGTCTCCGTCGGCGTCGATGATGTTCCACTCCGCTACGTCTTCCGGTTCGGTGAAGTCGCATTCGTAGGGAGGCTCAATCGATGTCTTTGTACACATTACGAACTTTTCGAGCCTGTTGTCTTCAAGAACCAACGCTTCGCCTTCGCCTTGTACCGTTATTACCACATTGTGGTTGCCGCCGGCTGAAAGGTCGGCCTTTTGGTTGAAAGTATAGGTGGCAGTGCCGCCGGCGGGTATGCTCAGGTCGGCCATTTCTGTCACTGTCTCGCCTCCGTCGATGGTATATGTAGCCACGATGTGCTCGCAGTTTTCAGTGCCGATGTTCTTTATCGTCATCGATACTGTCTCGGCTTCCGAGAGGTCGCCGCTTGTAGGCTGCAGTGAAGCTGTAATCAGGAGGTCAACGTTGGCGTTGGCGGTAAGTACGCTTGAGTCATGCTCTGACGGGAAGTTGCTTACCTCTACGGTGAAGGTGTACTCGTATCCGCCCACGAAGGTGATGTTGTCGCCGTGCGAGTCAGTGTCGTCCCTTACGAGGTAAGTCGCACCCTCTGAAGGCGAGGGGTTGACAACGAGGAAGTCGTAAACACCGGCAGGGATTTCGATTGATGCCGATTGGCCGGATGTAAGGAAGCCCTCGTCGGGTGTTGAACCTTCGGGAAGCACATAGTCGCTCTTCTCGAACACGGTATAGGCGTCAACACCGTTGTCGCAGAAGTCGTTTTCTATTTCGCATTCCTTGTCAATCCAAACTTCAAAACCGTCGCCCTTGCCCCAGTCGCTCTTCACGTCCAGCGTGATGCGTGCGTTCTCGCTGTCGATGCGTTTCACGCTTGTCAGCTTCATTTTCGGGGTGTTTGCCTTTGCGGCTTTCAGCATGGCGTCCTGTTTCGGCGTCAGGAAGTTGCCCGGCCTTAGAAAGGCGGCGTGGTTGTTTACAATGGTTGTGCCGTTTTCTTTTGCACCAACCGTGTTTTCAACTGAAGCAGGTATGCTTATAAATAGGTGGAGCGGAAACCTCGGTCTGGGCGAACGATGTCAAGCCCAAAGACGCGCATAAGAGTAAAAATAATTGCTTCATAATAAATAGATTTAATTTAGTTAGTAATAAAGCAATTGCAAATATACGAAATAATCAGAACCATCCAAACTTAACCGGGAAAAAGTTGTTAAAAACTTTTCGCTTATAAATGTTTTTTATAAATTTAATGTGTATATGGCGCAGCGCATCTTGTGTGCGGCCGTTTATCCGGGGTTTTTGCCCTGCTTTGTAAAAGGCCACCTTTTATATATTAAAAGACGGTCTTTTGCACGTTAAAAGGCCGTCTTTTACAATGCAAAAGGCCACCTTTTGCAAGGGCGTATGCCGCGGCCGGCGCAAAGCCTTGGCGCTCAGCGCTTTGGCGTCATGCGCCGTTTGCGCCGCGGCGTGGCGCAGTCGTAGCAGACGGCAGCCGCGTGCGGCCGCGCCTGTAATGCCGGTTGTGCCGTAGGATGGAATGATTTTTTTAATTTAATTATTTTGAACAAATTGTGTAGTGGTGATTAAAAAAAACGTATCTTTGCAAAAAACGGTACGCCGCGGGCCAATGTGCGGCGTATTCCGGGTCGGCGGCCGTGAGGCGCGTGTCCCGGCATGCTTTTAACAACCAAGGCTATTTGTGGGTGAGAAACGCCGGCAAAAGCTGCCGGCAGGCAGCCCCGGCAATGTATAACAATATAAAAAGGTAATACTATGAGATTAAAACGACTTTTTGCGGCGTGTATCGCGGCCGTTTATTTTCCGCTTGCGGCATCGGCAAACCTGCCGACCCCAAACCGAAACAAGTGCGCCAGCCTGACGGCACTGTTCTGACCATCCTGATAAGGGGCGACGAGCACGGGCACATGCTGTTCACCGACGACGGGGTTCCATTGTTCCGCAACTCTGCCACGGGCGTGCTTGAGTACGCGCGGCTTGACGGCGGCGCGCTTGCCGGCAGCGGCATAGCCGCCACTGATGCCGGCCAGAGGGACGCCAAGGCGCGTGCCTACATCGACGGCATGGACATACCGGCCATGAAACAGGCCTTGGCAAAGGCTCCGGTAGCGAAAAGGATAAGCTCGAAGCCCAGCAGGATACGCACGAGCAACTTCCCCACCATGGGCAGGCAGCGTTGCCTCGTGATACTGATGGACTTCCAGAACACCCAGTTCACCGTAAGCAATCCCCAGCAGTTCTTCACCGACATGCTCAACGAGGAAGGCTTCACTTACGACAACGGCGCCAACGGCAGCGTGCGCGACTTCTACCTCGCGTCGTCTTTCGGCAAGTTCGACCCGCAGTTTGACGTGGCCGGGCCGGTAACGCTGTCACAGCCTTATTCATATTACGGGCAGAACGCGAACAGCATCGACATCGACATTAACTTTGCACAGGCCATAACCGAGGCGTGCAACGCCCTTGACGACGAGGTGGACTTCTCGCAGTATGACGCCGACGGCGACGGGTATGTGGACAACATTTACTTCTACTATGCCGGATACGGCGAGGCCGACACCGGCAACGCCGACTGTATATGGCCGCATACGTACTACCTCTACACCGGTTATGGCGTAAGCCTTACGCTTGACAACGTAAGGATTGACCGCTACTCGTGCGGCAACGAGCTGCGCGGAGGCACCTCCATGCCTACCGGCATCGGCACGTTCGTTCACGAGTTCGGCCATGTGCTCGGCCTTGCCGACCACTATCCCACGAGCGAATACGGAGAAATGTTCGCCCTCGACCCGGGAGAGTGGGACACGATGGCGTCAGGCTCGTACAACGACGACATGAACACGCCGCCGCTCTTTTCCGGTTTCGAGCGCGCAGAGCTGGGCTGGCTCGACTATACCGACCTTGACCTTGCCACCGACACGATAAGCGTGCTGCCTAACCTTGGCGACAGCAACGTGGCTTACAGGGTGAAAGTGCCCGGCTTCGACAATGAATATTTCATAATGGAGAACCGCCAGCAAAAGGGGTGGGACGAGTATCTGCCCGGACACGGCATGCTGCTGTGGCACATCGACATGGATGAAGATGCCTGGATTGGCAACTCCGTGAACAATGACCCTTTGCACCAGAGGGTTGACATAGTAGAGGCCGATGGCAACGGAGGCACGTCGTCGTATAGCGGCGACCCGTTCCCCGGCACGCAGAACATAATGAGTGTAGACCTGAAACCTTGGAGCGGGGGCACCTTGGCGAGCCTTGGCTACATAAACGAGGTTGACGGCATGATACGCATTTTGCTGAAGGATGTTAACTACACGCTGCCTTCGCCGGAAAATCTGCAGGCGGTAGACGTGACGGCCGACGGCTTCAGGCTGGAATGGACAGACGCTGTTGACCCGAGGTCGTACAGGATTAGCGTGCTCAAGGACAACGGACAGGGCGGGTTCACGGTTCTGCCCGGGTTCGATGACATCACAATTGAAAAGTCAGGCTCGTATGAAATTACCGGACTTGAGCCGTCAACCACTTACCGGGTGGAGCTGTGCTCTTACCTTGTAGGCTACATTTCAGCCCCTGCGACGCTAAGTGTCACCACGTTGTCGCCCGACTTTGACAATGCGTCGCCTACCGGACTCTCTGCGGTTGACGTCACTCCTACAGGCTTCACCGCAACATGGAACGAGATGGAACAGGCCGACGACTACATGATAAGCCTTACGAAGCATGAATACAGCGAGCAGAACGTCAGTCGCGGCTACGACTTCAGCGAGCGCGGCGACGGCATGCCCGACCAGTGGGAGACGAACAGCACGCAGTACAACAGCTCCTATGGATGGTACGGCGAGGCTGCACCGGCACTTCGCATGCCGTCGGAAGGCGTCTACCTTATCGTCTCTTATCCCGAAACAAGGATTGACAACCTGTCGCTGTGGTGCCGTTCGAGCGTAGAGGGCAACAAGCTCAGGGTTGAAATAGACAACGGCACGGGATGGAACACGCTGACAACGCTTGACGTGCCCACTACCGGAAGCGTGCTCGACGTGCCCGTAGGGCAGGCCGGAACGTTGAGGCTTGTCTTCGAGCGTACTTCAGGCTACATTGTAATTGATGATGTTTACGCCGACTGCTGTGACATTACGCGCACCCCGGTAAGCGGTTATCAGGACGTGTCAACCGGCGGCAAGGCGGCGTTTACGTTCGAGTCGCTCGAAGAGAACGGCATATACGGCTTCACGGTGAGGGGCGTCAACGGCGATGAGCTGTCGGCAGTGTCGGCTGAATACATCGTTGACCTTGGAGAGCCTTCAGGCATCACGGCTCCCGACGCTTCGGCTGAAGAAGGCCCGACGGCTGTATATGACTTGCAGGGACGGCGCATGGCCGAGGGCAGTCTGCCGCAGGGCATCTACATCGTAAAGAAAGCCGGACAGCCGGCAAGGAAGATATTGGTGCCTTAAGGGCTTCCGGGCGTGCATCGGCTGCAGGCCGGTTAAAGTAAAGGAGGGAATGTCCGAACGGACATTCCCTCCTTATTTATGCTTTAATACCGGCTTGTGCCATTTTGTGTTGTTACTCTGTTATTTTCAGAGTCTTCTTTACCGGCGTTATTGCAGATTTGCCAACCAGTGCCGGGATGGTGAACTTGCCGGTAGAGTTTTGCTTCTTCACGCGTGCCGCCCTGCCGTCAACGGTCTTTGCCTTAGCCGCTGCTGCGCTCGGTGCAGCCGGTGTCTTGAATTCCTTTTTAGCCAGCGGACCCCATTCGTCGTTGATGTTCATGCCCATTGAGTAGGCGATGTATTCGGTTTCAGGGTCGGCGGTCCAGTAAGCGACGTCTACTCCATACTGGTTCCACTCAGAGTCTCCGGGCATGTCGGTCATGAGCAGTTCCTTGATGTATTCCTCGTTTTCAGCGTTTTCCGAGTTCTTTTCGATGATTATGTCGCGGTGCATCGATACCTGGTCGTTGGGCGTGTAGGTTACAACCTGATAGTAACCTGTGGTAGCGTCGCCGCCGAACTGTCCTATCTCAATAGTCATCTCTGCAACGCCTTCACCGCCAATCTTCTTTGTTGTTACGGGTATTACAATCATGTCGGCGTATGTGCCGTTAACGTCCCATGGCTGTACGTATATTTCATAATTGGTTCCGGGGTCGTTGTTTTCCCATGTGTGTGTGGCCGCGCCTGTGTCGTTGAAGCCGAACGACCTTATCATGTCGCCCATGTTGATGAAGCCGAACATCGGGCCGAACTGCTGGAACTGCTCTTCAGCCTGGCCTTCTCCGAAGAGGCATGCCGCATATCCGGCAACGCCAGAGGCGGGAGTGAACTTTATGGTTATTTCATACGGGGTTATATCTGTCACTTCGTATTCGATGCTGCAGTCGCCAACAAGCTCTTTCTTCGGTGTCCTGAAGTCTACTTTTTCAGCACCGCACGCCGTGCCGTACTGGTCGTAACCAACGGTGACGATACTGTATTCGGTGTCTGGGGAGAATTCGTAGCCGCTCATGTTGGCCTGGGTGAAGTCTTGCCAATACATCTCGCTGTTCTCTGATTCCAGATAACTTGCAATGTTGGCTTCGGTTCCGAGCATATCCGCCCTGTTCTTAGGCATGCAGTCGATGCGGAACGCCTGGCATCCAGCGGTGCGCGTTACAGCTATTTGTATAATGTCTTCACCGTTTTCGCCGCCGCCTTCCACGTAGCCGAGGTATTCTATTTCGGCTGCAATGCGGCCTTCAACCTTGGCGAACCAGATGCTGTCTATGCGCTCTGCCAGGAAGCTCTTGACGTTGCCGGACTTTTCGGTTATGATTACACGGTTGGGATTTGTCTGCGCGAAAAGCGACATTGTGCCGATGAGGCACATTATGATTAATGAGAATAATTTTTTCATTGTTTCACGAATTTAATGGTGTTGTTGTTTACTTTGAAGATATAAACTCCGTTGGCAAGGTTGCTTGTGGAAATTGGTGTTCCGTCCCAGTTGTCGATGCTGGTAACCATCATTCCGCCAACGTTGTAGATTGTGGCTTTGGCCGTGTTTCCTGCCTGCCATCCGTCAACGCCCAGCTGGTTGTTGCGGTAGTAAGGTTTCATTCCGCCCGTCGTGGCTTCAATGGCGCCGATGCCGGAAGAGAAGTTGGCAAACTTGATGCTGCTTACCTGCACGTAAGTGAAGGGCGACACCGTGCCGTTTGCCTCGAAGATGGAAAAGCCGCTCTCGTCGAACGCTAATTTGCCTATGTCGGACAGGGCAAACTCTTGTTGCGAAGAGCCGTTGGCGAAATTGACTACTAACTTTACGTCGTCTGCTTTAGCCGCCAAAGTTAGCACCGCAAGGCACATCGTGATAAATAATTGTTTCATCTGCTTGTGGTTAAAAGGTTAAACTTACTTTTAGCGCTTGGTTTATATGGACGCTTCAAGCGCTCTATTTCCAGAACATGTTCCAAAATGTATACTTGGCAAATATAGGCTTTTTTTTTGAACGTTGTCCATGAACAATGAATTATTTTGCAAAAACATGCATATTTTATGCTCCCCCTTAAATAAATAATGTGGAAGCCGTCATGCGGGCGGTCATTTCCGCCCGTTTTTCAAAAGGTCATGTTTTGCGTTGCAAAAGGTAACCTTTCGTGTTGCAAAAGGTATCCTTTTGCGTTGTAAAAGGCATCCTTTTGCAAAGGGGCCGGTTTAAGCCTGTTGCTGATATGCCATTTAACATCTTTTTGTCTTGTTTTCTGCCCCATGGTGTTTGCTTATGTTGGCTGTAACGAAAAAAATCCGTATATTTGCAAACTTGATTATATCCGACGTGCGGCCCGTGCTACGGCTGCCGTCATAAAATGTATGACACAGATGCATAAGGCAGGATTCGTAAACATAGTGGGCAACCCCAATGTGGGCAAGTCTACGCTGATGAACCAGCTCGTGGGCGAGCGTATAAGCATAGCCACGTTTAAGGCGCAGACCACGCGCCACAGGATTATGGGCATTGTCAACACTGACGACATGCAGATAGTATTCTCCGACACGCCCGGCGTGCTCAAGCCCAACTACAAGTTGCAGGAGTCCATGCTGGCTTTCTCGGAGTCCGCGCTCAAGGATGCCGACGTGCTGCTCTACGTCACCGACGTGGTGGAAAACCCGGAGAAGAACATGGACTTCCTCGAGAAGGTGAGGAAGATGGCAATACCCGTGCTGCTGCTTATCAACAAGATTGACGAGAGCGACCAGAAGACGCTCGGCGATTTGGTGGAGAAATGGCACACGCTGCTCCCCGGGGCTGAGATTCTGCCCATATCGGCAAAGAACAAGTTCGGTGTGGACATGCTTCTCAGGCGTATCAAGGAGCTGCTGCCCGACTCGCCGCCGTTCTTCGACAAGGACCAGCTTACCGACAAGCCTGCCCGTTTCTTCGTAAGCGAGATAATAAGGGAGAAAATCCTGCTTTATTACGACAAGGAGATACCTTACTCGGTAGAGGTGAGCGTAGAGTCGTTCAAGGAAGACGACCGCCACATACACATCTGTGCGGTGATCTACGTCGAGCGTGATTCGCAAAAAGGCATCATCATAGGCCACCAGGGCGTGGCCATCAAGAGGGTTAGCACCGAGGCGCGCAAGGCGCTTGAGCGCTTCTTCGGCAAGCCCATTTTCCTTGAAACCTTCGTCAAGGTGGACAAGGACTGGCGCAGCTCGAAGCGCGAACTGGACAATTTCGGGTATAATCCGGAGTGACGCAGGCAACGTATTTCGAGGGCGGGGACGAAGGGCGGCAGTGTTGCCGGTTCTTCATTCAGAACCTCCTCGCATGAAAATATAATAACAAAGGTATATAATAAAAGTATAATCATTGGTGGAGTAAACGTGAATAGCAGTACGTCGAGATAACAGGAGTTACAGATTCAGAATCCTTAATCCATTCTTCTCTGCTTAACCATGTGCAAACAGGGGAAGGATGAGTAATGGATTCTTCACTCTTCGTTCTTCACTCTTCACTTAAAACATAACTATATGGCAAATCTAGTAGCTATCGTAGGCCGCCCTAACGTGGGCAAGTCTACGCTTTTCAACCGCCTTACCAAGTCGCGCCAGGCCATCGTGAGCGACGTGGCAGGCACCACGCGCGACCGCCAATACGGCAAGTGCGACTGGAACGGGCGAGAGTTTTCAGTAGTCGACACAGGCGGATGGGTCGTCAAGTCTGACGACATATTCGAGGAAGAAATACGCAAACAGGTAATAGTCGCAACAGAAGAGGCCGACCTCGTGCTCTTTGTCGTCGACGTTACGACAGGTGTTACCGACTGGGACGAGGACGTGGCAACCATATTGCGCCGTTCCAAGCTGCCCGTGGTGCTTGTGGTAAACAAGGTCGACAACAACGAACAGCAATACATGGCGGCAGAGTTTTACAAGCTCGGCCTTGGCGACCCGTATTGCATAAGCAGCATGAGCGGCAGCGGCACGGGCGACCTGCTCGACATGGTGGTCTCCAAACTTAAGGGCGATAGCGGCGAACTGCTCGAGGACGGCATCCCCCGCTTCGCCGTCGTAGGCCGTCCTAACGCCGGAAAGAGCAGCATCATCAACGCCTTCATAGGCGAAGACCGCAACATCGTGACCGAGATTGCCGGCACTACGCGCGACAGCATCTACACACGCTACGACAAGTTCGGCTTCGACTTCTACCTTGTCGACACCGCAGGCATACGCCGCAAGAACAAGGTTACCGAAGACCTCGAGTTTTATAGTGTGATGCGTTCGATACGTGCGATAGAGAATTCAGACGTGTGCATCCTCATGATCGACGCCACCCGAGGCATAGAGGCGCAGGACATGAACATCTTCCAGCTTATCCAGAAGAACAACAAGTCGCTCGTTGTCGTAGTGAACAAGTGGGACCTCGTGCCCGACAAGGACCAGAAGGTCATCGACACCTTCGTCAACGCCATACGCAACCGCATGGCCCCGTTCACCGATTTCCCCATCGTGTTCGCCTCGGCGCTTACCAAGCAGCGCATTTTCAAGGTGCTCGAGATGGCCAAGGAAGTCTACATGAGCCGCAAGATAAAGATAGGAACTACCAAGCTCAACGAAGTTATGCTGCCCCTTATCGAGGCTTTCCCGCCACCATCAATCAAGGGAAAGTACATCAAGATAAAGTATTGCTCGCAGCTGCCCAACACGCAGATACCCTCGTTCGTGTTCTACGCCAACCTGCCGCAGTACGTCAAGGAGCCTTACAAGCGCTTCCTGGAGAACAAGATACGCGACAACTGGAAGCTTACAGGCTCACCTATCAACATTTTCATAAGGCAGAAATAACAAAAACATGTAGTTGGAACGCTTAAGGGTAAGGGCAAATGTCTGCCGCCGTGACATGTCCGGGCTGTCCGATGTCCGGCATGCGGTGCATTTGTCCTTACCTTGGTTATTAGCCCCCAACTCCTTATTACCCTTCCATTCCAAATAATGCGTAAATTACTTATTATCATAAATGCGTGTTTCCTGCTGCTGTTTTTCTCTTGTTCGGATCGGCAGAAGCCTGACGATGCGGCAGCTCGGGCAGCCAAGGAATATTACGACTCGCTTTTCGCGGGCAACTACGCTTGCTTTGTTCGCGGCATGTACCTGCCCGACACTATTCCTGGCAACTACCGCGAACAGCTCGAGGCCAACGCCTCGATGTTTGTAGGGCGCATGGACGAGGAGCACCATGGAGTCAGCAGTGTCGATGTAATACGCTTCGTCAACGACACCGTTGTGTCGGCCGACAAGAAGTCGCATGTCCGCACCTCCGACGTGTTCCTTGTCCTGAGCCTCGGCGACAGCCTGAATGAGGAAGTGGTGGTGCCTATGGTGTTCCATAAAGGCCGCTGGCTGATGCGGTAGCGATATGCTGAAACCTTGATGAAATAATGCTTATGAACGGTATAAACAAGGATGTTTTCATCCGGAAATACGTTGATGCGTTCGGAGAGAAAGCTGAACTGCCCATTGTTTTTTATTATGACGACAAGCCGGCGGGTGTCAATGAGAAGACCGGAGGCTGTTTCTTCAAATGTTTTGATAGCGTGAGAAACGGCCGGGCGATAAGCCTCAGTGCCGAGACAATCGGCTGCGGTGGCGGCAAACTTTACACGGGTTTCGCCCCGATGCCCCCGCATGTGCCTGGGTTCGTGTCAGGAAAAGAACGTTACAAGGCGTCGCCTGACGATGTGCTGGATGTCATCAAGCGTTTGGGCGTACAGCCGCAAGACGGCAATTTCCTTAATTTTGTCCGCATAGACAAGGCCGAAGATTTTGGCAAGATGGAGGGTTTGCTCTTCTTCGCAACGCCCGACGTGCTTTCTGGGCTTGCCGCATGGGCGTTTTACGATAACAATTCAGACGACGCCGTGTCGTGCCTGTTCGGTTCGGGATGCTCTTCTGTCGTTGCGCAGGCCATGAGGGAGAACCGCATAGGCGGCCGCAGGACATTCATCGGGCTGTTCGACCCGTCAGTCCGTCCGCATGTCGGTGCTAACGAGCTTAGCTTTGTCATTCCCGCAAGTCGTTTTTCAGAGATGTATTCTACGATTGACAGTTGCTGCTTGTCGGGCAGCAATGCGTGGCTGAAGGTGAAGGCGCGCATTAACGGCTGATGGCGGTGCGCATGCGCCGTTGATGTTAGTCGATTGTAGAGTGACGTTAAAATGGGGGAAAGCCCGTTTAACGGAATATTATGTCTTTCAACAGTCCGCCCAACCATGGCTCTTTCATCTTTTCCTTGAACGTGTCAGGCTTCTTTGTTTCCACGGCTTTGCTGTCTACGTGCAGCCTGTTCAGCTTCAGGCGCAGCGTGTCTTGCGTGGCGTAGGGGCGGTTCATGTCAGTTGTCGTTATGCCGTTCGTCTGCACGGTTGTGTCTTTTTGCTCGGTGTGCAGCCGTTGGTGCGTTGACGGTTTTTGCGCCGTAACGCTTAGAGCTATGGTTGTTGAGAGCAGTGTGATGGGCAGTTTTCTCATGGCTTTCGGCTTTTTGTTAGTGTTGTCTTAATCCGGTTTCAGGCAAAAGTACAAAAAATTGCGATTCGGTGAACAGCTCCTGTGCTGTTTTTTTATCTTGTTCATGATTGTTGCTGATGTTCAGCGACTTACGCCGCCGTTGCCAACCGCGGCGCAAAACACGGCAAATCGCGTTGCAAAAGATGGTCTTTTGCATCCTAAAAGACTGCTTTCTGCGATGCGTAAGGCCATGTTTCATAAAAAACAAGGGGCTCGCCTCATTTGAGGCGCACCACTTTGCGTTATGAAAAGAGTGTAATTACAGGTTCGGGTTGATTTCGTTCCACTTAGAGATTTCAGGTACGATGTTCAGCGTAACCAGCTCGTCGCGCATCTTGCAGAGGTGTTCGTAGCTTGCGTCGAGCTTCGCGTTCTCCTCGGCTGTGCCCTCGGGTACGGTGTAGTGTGCGCCCGTTGTGTCGAGAGTGGTGTTCATCGCCATCATGATGTGGTTGTACTTGTCGGTTGAAACGTAAGTTCCTACAGGATACTTGAACGCTTCGCCGCCCATCACGGCACGGATCATCTCAACTGACAGGTAAGCCGGGCTTTGGAAAGAAGAACGTCCGCGCAGCTCGATGATTTTCGCGCCGCCCTTTGTTACGTCGGTCTTCATCTGCTCCCACTCCTCGTTAGTGAACTCGGGAGTGCCGATGATTTCAGTCAGGGGCTTGCCGTCGATTGTCACGTGAGAGCCGAATACGGCCATCTGCTCGCCGTGGCCGCCATACGTTGCGCATCCCTTTACTTCGCTCTGCATCACGTTGAATTTCTTTGCCAATGCGCTTTGCAGACGTGTAGAGTCAAGGGCGGCGAGGGTTGTTACCTGTGAGGGTTTCAAGCCTGAGTACAGCAGGGTTACCAAACCTGTAAGGTCGGCCGGGTTGAAGATAATGACAACGTGCTTAACGTCGGGGCAATACTCCTTGATGTTCTTGCCCAGGCCCTCTGCGATTTCGCAGTTTCCCTTGAGCAAGTCTTCGCGTGTCATGCCAGCCTTACGTGGAGCGCCGCCTGAAGAGATGATGTATTTAGCGTTGGTGAAAGCCTCCTTAGCATCCGTAGTGGCGGTGATTTTCACATCACCGAAGCCGCTCTGGCGCATTTCCTCGGCTACGCCTTCGGGTGAGAACACGTCATAGAGGCAAATGTCGTTAGTCAGGCGCATAGTGAGCGCTGTCTGAACCATGTTTGAACCAATCATTCCGGCTGCGCCGACGATTGTAAGTTTCTCGTTAGTTAAAAATTCCATAGTAACTTGTGTTTTTTATATGTTAAGACATTCATTTGTAAGTAAATCAGTAAACAAGTTCCCTTTCGGCCAAGGTTCCCTGTTCCGGGTCTGCCTTACGTTTTTTACGCCAGGGCGGATATACAGTCCTGCTTGTCGCATTTGGCTGCTTGTCCGTCTGCCGCTGAACTTGTTGCAAAGTTAGGGAAAAAAGCTGAATATGCGGTATTTATTCTCCTTTTAGTTTGTTATTAAATATAAAAAGGTGTATCTTTGTAATGTCTGTTTTACAATAAAAGGTGAAAAGGCGGAGCGGCGTGGCTGGGGTGCCACCGCCTCAGCGTGCGCATGCAGCCTTGACAGCCCGTAACCAGTGAGAATACTATGAACGAAATTATTTGCAACAGGATTGAAGCCTTGCGCGACGTTATGCGCCGCGAGGGCATTGACGCATTCATCTTTCCAAGCACCGACCCGCACAACGGCGAGTATGTGCCGGCCCATTGGGAGGGGCGCAAGTGGATAAGCGGATTCAACGGCTC
>OHGK01000902.1_pt1 | contig 17996 bp, 20 predicted proteins | sample 1567671 | NCBI WGS metagenome assembly OHGK01 (sample SAMEA3879577, study PRJEB24766) | human gut metagenome | biome: human-associated habitat; feature: feces | place: USA | collected 1985/1987 | reverse complement strand
ATATTGACATCATTGATAAAAGCAGGCTTATTGCATAAGATTATTATACCGAACTTACGTAATGTTATATTGGTCGGAATAAACAATTTCATCCTTTAACATAGAGAATCTTTCGACTGGCTATTAAATAGAAGTTTAATTACATTGTGTACTTCAAATTTTCGGAATATTATATTTATCAAGTAAAAATGAATTAAGAATATCAATATCACTTTTTAGAATCAAGTCTTCTTCTTCCTTGGTAAGTAAAGGTATTCCAAAATTTTTAACATAGTTTTTAGCTAGAGCATAATAATTACTACCATAAGGTTTGCTAGTATGTTTTATATAATACCAGAAGATTTTTGATTGTAAAATACGTTGCAGTATTTCTAATTCTCTAATAGAGTTACTAATTATTGCATATCCATTGTAAAATAAAAGATTTTGTTCATGAGTAAGAATAAAATATGCATTATCTGCTATATATGGGAATAATAATTTATATCCCTTAATATTGAGGGCTTGTGTACGGCCATACGCATACCATGCAGGATAAGATCTATTTGCCTTATCTCGATTACGTAATATGTTTTTTTTACTTTCCAAATAATGATAAGCATATGGATATTTATGCTGTAAATCTAATTCTGAAATAAGAGATGCATTGCCATTTTCGTCAATATAATAAGGGAATATAAGTATTTCTTTATATTTTTCCAAATCATCATTGCTTTTCAATATATTAGGCTTTACAGCTTCTCTGCATATATCCTTTTCAATATTGTATCTACCTGTGTTATCTTCTAATATAAAATAGGAATTATCTTCTTTTATAGGCGAAAATAAATATATATCATTTTTTAATGTGGCAAAACCGTTCTTAATATTATATTTCTTTCCGAGAGGAATTCCTGAATGTTCGATTTTTATGATATTCTTAGCTACATTGGGTTCACATAATAACCAACCATGATAATCATTAACATCTTGGTATTTGATAGATACAAAATCATTTTCTTTTATAGATGATAGATTGTGACTGTTCCCTGTACAATAATGTATTTCTCCTACTGTTTTAGATATGAAACAAATACATGTATATGTTGAACGACCTCGAAATACTTGTTCAGATCCAAAATCTATCATTCTAAGGTCATATCCATGTTGTGACATATATGAACGAAAAGCTCTTCCATTTAGACTTCTATAAAAATTATTTACCGTTATATATCCAAGTATTCCACCTGGCTTTAATGCGGTAATTGCTATTTGGAAAAAAGGTATATACAAATCTGTTTTTCCTGTTTGAGCAACACTCCAATTTACAAGTAATACTTTACTTTCTTCTGATATTTTGGAAGAGCTAACATATGGCGGATTACCAACAATAACGTCAAACCCTTCATTTTTTCGTATCAGATCAATATTGTTCCAATTAAAATTCAAAGAATTACCGACATATAAATTGAAATTAAAATATTCTACGTCTTCTCCATTTATAATTGCAAATAGTGATAATAATATCTTGCATCTTCTTATACTGTAGTCTTCAATATCAATACCAAATATATTTTGAGAATAAATTTGTGCAAAAGAAAGTTCCATTTTATGGAGTTGCTGTGCTAATGTTAAAAAGAAACCACCACATCCACATGCAACGTCACAGAACTTTTTATTTTCCCATTCATTTGTCGGAATATTTAATAAAATCCTGTTTACTATATATTCACGAATTCTAATAGGAGTATATATGGCTCCATTTGTTTCTTTATTTGCAGGAGATATCACAAATTCAAAAAACTCTACTAAATTTTCAATTGAAAGCTTAAATTTATATTTATCAAGGTATTTTAGAAAATCTATTAAATTTGAATCCTCTTCCAATATGCAGCTGCGTATCAGCAAATTTTTTACTTCACTAATACCATGCTGATATAGATAAGATGATACAATAAGACAGTCAATATAATGGCTATCTCTTGTGGCGCATAATTTTTTAAAATAGTCAAGAACTAATCTATTATAATTGGGCATAATTGTTTACTATTTTTCCATTTCAAATCTCCACTATCAACATCCCAATGAGATGCAATATTGTTAAAATATGGTTTTAAAATAGCATCTTGTGAATGTTTGTAAATAATAGAGAATTGATGTTCATTAATCAATTTGTCGAAAACACCTTTAAAATGGAAATTGGTGAGATAAAATCCAATTCCCAAAATCAAATCCAATGGACAATGAACAATTCTAGGACAATCTAGATATATTGCATTACCCCAATCAAAAGATTTATTTTCATCTTTGGTTCCCAAATGATTTATTCCATCAGAATAATGTAAATGGTACAATGGATGATACTCTTCAGAACTAGCGCCATCATCACGATCAACATGCCAACATATTGAATATTTTTTATCATTCAGTTCTCCATAAAGAGTTACAGAGAATTCACATTCAAGAAGAGCTTCATCTAATTCACCCCATTTTGAAATATCTCCTTTTAAAGAACAGTCTATTTTTGCTCTTATTTCTAATCCTCTGGGTTTCATATGCTTAATAGTTCTTATTGGCAATACTAAATCACTAATAGAGTACCCCCAGGTAGAGCTGTCTGTTTTAATTGATGCCTCATATTCTAGTTCCTGCGATGCTTTTAGTATTGGATATATATCAGCACTACTAAGTCTTAGCTTATTTTGCAATATATTATAAATATTATATAATTCTCTAGCACGATTTTTTTTGAAATTTTGTATAAGACTAGTCTTCATCATGCATTATTTTTTGATCTTGCTTAAATCGGTCTAATTCACTAGATTTTACTGGAATTTGAGAATGTTTTCCAGATGCTATTGCATAAAATGAAACATATTTAGCCTCTTGCCACGGACGTAAATCGTATGATTCATAAACTTCGTATGCCTCTAATGAATCTATAGGTTTTTTTAAAGCTTCACAAATTGTATTATAGTAGGAACTTGTACAAAACTCAATAGGACTTGCTACTTTGAGACCTTCAATTTCGGTAGCATGTTTTATTATTTCAACGCGTTCTTTGGCATTAAAAATAGATAACGGTTTATTGCCTGAGTATTGTTTGAAAAAACTGTCTAATAAGTCTGCCCAATATCTTTTCCAACCACTGGAAAAAACTCCCTTATATTTAATTATAGGTTCAATTAATTCTAATAATTTATCCCAGTCTTGACTTTGTTCGATGTCAATTCCTAAACGAGCAGCAAGGACAGTTTCTTTAATTAACGGTCCAGAGTGTTGAAATAAATCTTTTATTATAAATCTAGAATAATCATAAGTGTTAATATTGATTCCTGAACTAATTCTATCAAATATGCGTGAGTCTAGCGCATCAAGGTTCTCACGTTTAATTATATCTTTAAATGAATCCTCCAAATGTATGGAAGAATAGCCATCAACCAAGGCTGCCATTTTTGTTGAAACTTTTTCCCACTTAATATCTCCTGATTTTACAAATCTATAATCATATAGATCATGACATGCATTATCTACGTCATACGTTTGTCTTAACCGTTCATCTGTTGAGCACAAAACCATTGGAAGATGCGGTATTTCATTAACAGATGCAAGCGTTCTTATATGCTGAGCCAAGGGAGATGCTGTAAATGTTAGACTATTTATCCCTTCACCATTCAGACATAAATCAACAAGAATACCTTTAGTACCAGTACTAATTTTTTCTTTTATTTTTTCTGTTAAAGATTCAAAGCTGTCTTCACAGGAAAATGACAGTTGTTCGATTAAAATTTTCCCAGTATCATTAAGACCATGTATTATGGATTGAACAGCTTCATTGTTTTCATCATCAATAAAGATATATTTTACATCATTCATATTATACATTATTTTTGGGTATTTCTATTCTAAATGTTGTTGTGTATCCTATATTGGATTCAGGTTTTAAATAGATATTTCCGTTATAGCTAGAAATAATATCTTTGACTATTTTCAGCCCTAACCCAGTTCCAGTGTAAGTTTCAATATCGTCACTATTACTTGATGCAGCAGATGTTGTTGTTACAAATGCATCAAAAATTCTATCACGTATTTTCTCATCTACACCAATTCCATTATCTGAAAAATCAATATATATATAATTTGAAGATTCTCCACAAGATATATCAATTTTTCCATTATTCTTTTCCGTCGATTTTTTTATTGCTTTTTTAGAGTTTGTATACAAATTAAATAAGATTGAGGCCCATTCAGATGGGTGCATTGGGATCGTTGTCAAATCAGACAAAAGTACTGACCGCTTATCTAAGTTTGTAGTTAAATCAATATGCGCTTTTTTACAATTATTTTTAATGGTAGCATAAAAAGAGCTGATACGTTCTTTTATATTTATTGGTTCAATGTCACGTTGAACATTACGTGAGATCGATTTGTCAAAAAATGATGTATAGCTATAAAAAGCTTTAATATTAGTCTGCAAAAGATTTATTCTATCAATAGCTTCACTATTGTTTTGTAGTAATTTTTGAAGATATTCAACTTCTGCTTTGAATCCTGGCAAATAGTTTTTTATTTCGTGGATGAATTCCCCGATAACAAGACCTAAAGCAGCAAAGATTCTTAACATATTAATTTCATCTATAAGTCTATCTTTCTCCTCTTTCCCTTCATTATATCCTTCTGATAATTGTTGTACTATCCGTTTAAAATATTCCTTTTGTTTATTTGATTCATCTTGTTTATCATCTGCCTCCTTATTTTCTGATGAAGTATTTTCAGAAGACATTCGGTGTAGTTCATTTATTGCTTCTTCTATTTTTTCTGTGGATGACTTCTTCCAATTTTTCTGATTTGCTGTTTGTTTTTTTTCTCGAATACTTGCAACTACTTGACATGCTGATATGATAGCACGATAAACAAAGTCTCTTAGTTCTGCATAGGCATCATTCTCAATAAGACCTTCTCGGCTGGATGTTTCTTCAAACAAATCTGTAGCCGCATCATCAATTTCTACAAATCCAAAAAAGCTTTGATTTTGGTGTGGAAATATATATGTACGTCTTCTCACTGACTCATCTAATCCAAGCCAATCATTTTGCCCTTCTCCATAAGGAGGAACTCTAAATCCATTTCTATATAATTTAATTCCACCCAATTCGTTTCCTAAATTTTTTATATAAGTAAATAAAGTTTTGGGAATAAGGTCTTTGCTATAAATAAAATATCTGGTTTTAAAATGGATACTATGAATATGAGAAAATGGAAGGTCATCATTTTCTCTTTGTGCGCCAATTTTATTAAAGTCTGTGTATGGAATATCTATTTTATCGCTATTTACTTTCCAAAAAGCATATCCATTAGAATCAATATAACCTTCTATAGTAGCAAGTGCATGGTTCAGAAACGCAATGTCTTCGTTAATAACAATTGTTTCCTCAGAAATTTTGTCTCGATAAAGATATGCTTTAAATCCAGGGTCATAGCGTTTTGCGTCCCAAGTTTTTCTTTCCTCAGAAAGAGGCTCTGGTAACAATAGATTTTCAGTATATTTATATGCGCGTGTAATTGCAATATCACTCCAACTATCTTGAAGTTTTTCAATAATTAATGTTGTACCTTGTTCTTTTTGCTTAGGAACATATATAACATTGCTTGTAATATTGCTAAGTTCCTGGTCTATTCCAAAATCATCCCACTTTATTGTTGTTTTTATTGCTTGCTTAGATTCTTTTTTTTGTGTAATAATTGTTAATATATCACCCAATCGTTGTGTCGCAAATCTGCCTATTCCCTTTTTCCCAGCTTTTTTCCTTTTAAAAATTGCAGTTATTGGATTGTGTATTTTATCAGATGATGATATACGCATAAAGCCATTTACAAGTTCATTGAAATTCATACCACATCCATCATCTTCAATTATAAGGGTACCACCTGGACGAAAGGCATTCTTAAAGACCAAATTAACATACGTTGCATCAGCATCATATGCGTTTTTAATAAGCTCGGATATTGCCGTTTCTCCCTTTCCAACCAATTCTTTTCCTAAACGAGTAATAATACCTGCATCTACAGAAAAATGGATGTTTTTTTTATCCATTTGTGCTAATTCGTTTGAAAGCGTAAGAATTTGCGAATAATCATCTGAATCTGATTGTAACAACTCAAATAATTGAGATTTGATATATTGTTCTGTATGCTCCATAGGGGTATTATAAGGTTTTATCCTCAAATTTATTGGCGATTAATTTTTTATAATTAACTTGTATAATTTTGCAATCTCTAATAATATGACCAAACTTGGCTGCCTTATGTTACAGACATTAGAATTGGCAATACAAAAACTTTTCTCGTACTTTTCTGCCAATCATGTCTGTTTAATGCTTTCTTATTCAAGCATTTCTTTTATTCGGTTCATGTGGTTATCCATTGTTTTATCCGTTGTTGTTCTACAAAGGTATAAAAAAATAATGCAATAAAAAAATAAAAAGGTGAGGAAAATCATCTACTTTTTTACGAATTCCACATTACACCTCCTGCTCCTTCAATGGCAACCCATAATTACATTGTATGAAAAGGTTTTTGTAAATTAGTTTCAAACCAAATTAGAGTCCAACTACAAATGCAAAATTAGGTGATGCATTTAAAAATCGGCTTTTGCGTATCTAAATGTAGTTTTCCTCTCAACAGTTTTACTGTTGAGTTTGTATTGCACTCCTTTTATGAATACATCTGTAGATCCTTTAAAGTCTGCTTTTTGTAGATGCACTTTCTGATGAGTTTGTTTGCGTTCTCGACGGCTTCTTTCTGTCATGTTGAGTATGAGATGGCAAAATACACGCCACTTGCCCATTTTTCTGTCAGCCCTGCATGATATTCCGTTGCGCTGCAAGCTTGCACTCATTGTCGGTCGTAATGATCTTGACATACTCTTATAGTAGAATAGTTGTTAACTACGGCCTTTGCCGTTTGGATGGCTTTACGCTCTTACGTCAACATCTCCATCAGGATGAAATTCGTGTAACGCTCCGTCAGCGTGAGGATGGTATAGCCGTCGTGTGCATCCATCTTCCAGTCATGAAACGCTTGTCATCGACCTTCGTCGGGTTTTGAGTTATGTCTGACCTCACGGCATACTGATGATTTCATCCGCAATACGGCTTTTACTCCAACTCCCTTTTAAACAAATATAAAATTCGTAACTTTGTGCCTTGGTTTGTTGATTTGACATAATACAAAAGTTTGCAAATCTTTGGAAGACGGTGGTCTCCATTTTTTATCTTGCCGTCGGACTCTCTTTGGCTTTGTCCCGCCGTTTGGCGTCACTTGCAAAGTTCTTCATAATCTTGGATAAAGTCACAACCATTTAAGCGTCGTGTTTCTATTTAGACCGTAATTAGATTTATTCGGTAATTTATCATTATTCATGCAATGCTCCGACATTTCATGCCATGTGCAGCCACGTCTGGCCACGGACTTCCAGCCTTGGCATATCCTCCATATCTTTGCCGCCGAGTTAAAGAAAAGCGATGTTTCACCAAAAAGAATCGACAATGAGAAAAAGAATTTTATTGGCATTTCTAGGAGCGTCGGCCGCCGTTGCTGCCTTCGCCCAAGGCCAGGGACTGGCCGGCATCAACGAGGCGACAAGCCTCATGACCTCGTACTTCGACCCTGCGACAAAGCTGTGCTACGCCATCGGCGCAGTGCTCGGCCTCGTAGGCGGCATAAAGACCTACAGCAAGTTTTCCAGCGGTGACCCGGACACGTCTAAGACAGCCGCCTCGTGGTTTTTCGCCTGTATCTTCCTGATCGTTGCGGCGACAATCCTCCGTTCCTTCTTCCTTTGAGCCTATGGAGTACACCGTAAACAAGGGAGCCGGCAAGGGCGTGGAGTTCAAGGGGCTTACCACGATGTACCTGTTCGTCCTCGTGGCGTGCCTCGCAGCCATCCTGCTGTCCGTCATCCTGCTGTACTTCATCGGCGCGTCACCGTGGGCGTGCGTGGCATACGGCTTGATTGCAGGAAGTGTTTTTGCATATGTCGTGTTCCGCATGAACACGAGATTCGGCGAGCACGGACTCATTAAGAGGCTGGCACGCAGCCGTCATCCGCGCTACCTCATAAGCCGCAAAAGGGTACGCCGCATGGTGCAGGAAAGGAGGACACCATGAGGAATGTCATGAAAGCCGACACACTCGAGCGCAAGTTCCCAATCCTTGCCGTTGAAGACGGATGCATCGTCAGCAAGGACGCGGACATAACGGTAGCCTTTGAGGTGGCGTTGCCGGAGATTTTCACCGTTACTGCGGAAGAGTACGAAGCCGTGCACTCCTCGTGGGTGAAGGCGATAAAAGTCCTGCCGGAACATTCCGTGGTGTGCAAGCAGGACTGGTTCACGAAAGAAACGTACAGGGCCGACTATGGCAAGGACGGCTTCCTGTCGAGGAGCTACGAGCGCCACTTCAACGAACGCCCTTACCTCAACCACCGTTGCTACCTGTTCCTGACGAAGACGACAAGGGAGCGCAACCGCGGAAGGAGCGACTTCAGCACGTTGTGCCGCAGCCGCATCCTGCCGAAGGAAATCACCAACAAGGAGACGGTGGCACGCTTCATAGAGGCTGTGGAACAGTTCGAGCGCATCGTGAACGATTCGGGGCGTGTCTCGCTGCGCAGATTAGGAATGGACGAGATTGTCGGCACGGCAGAAAGGCAAGGGATAATAGAAAGGTACTTGTCCTTGTCAGACGAGAAGGACACCGCCGTGCTTGAGGACATACGCCTCGACCCGGAGGAGATGCGCATCGGCGACGACATCCTCTGCCTGCACACCCTCTCGGACACGGAAGACCTGCCGGGCAAGGTGGCGACGGACAGCCGCTACGAGCGGCTCTCGACCGACCGCTCGGACTGCCGCCTGTCGTTCGCCGCGCCTGCCGGTCTCCTGCTTTCCTGCAACCACGTCTATTCCCAGTACGTGTTCATCGACGACGCAAGGGAAACGCTGCAGACGATGGAACGCACGTCGCGCAACCTGCTATCGCTTTCGCGCTACAGCCGCGCAAACGCCGTGAACCGCGAATGGACGGAAATGTTCCTCGACGAGGCCCACGCAAAAGGCTTCATGCCCGTGCGCTGCCACTGCAACGTGATGGCGTGGGCGGAAGAGGCGGCGGAACTTCGCACGGCGGGCAACGACACCGCGGGGCAGCTCGCGCAGATGGGATGCACGCCGAGGCACAACACCGTTGACGGCCCTACGCTCTTCTGGGCGGGCATACCCGGCAACGCCGCCGACTTCCCTGCGGAGGAGAGCTTCCACACATTTTTGGAGCAGGCCGTATGCCTCTTCACGGCCGAGACGAACTACCGCAGCTCGCCAAGCCCGTTCGGCATACGCCTTTCCGACCGCCGCAGCGGAGTGCCGGTACACGTTGACATCAGCGACGAGCCTATGCGGCGCGGCATAACCACCAACCGCAACAAGTTCGTACTCGGCCCGTCGGGCAGCGGCAAGTCGTTCTTCACCAACCACCTCGTGCGCAACTACTACGAGCAGGGCGCGCACGTGCTGCTCGTGGACACGGGCAACAGCTACCAGGGGCTTTGCAGCCTGATAAACGCGAGGACGCACGGCGAGGACGGCATATACGTGACCTACAAGGAGGACGACCCGGTTTCGTTCAACCCCTTCTACACCGACACCGGTGGGTTCGACGTGGAGAAGCGCGAAAGCATAAAGACGTTGATACTGACTTTATGGAAACGGGAGGACGAGCCGCCGAGGCGTTCGGAAGAGGTCGCGCTGTCAGGAGCAGTCAACGCTTACATCCGCAAGATAACGGAAAACCCGCAGACGGGCGACTTCAACGGCTTCTACGAGTTCGTGCGCGACGAGTACCGGAATGTTATCATGGCAAAAAACGTGCGCGAGAAGGACTTTGACATTGACGGCTTCCTCAACGTCCTTGAACCGTTCTACCGCGGCGGCGACTACGATTTCCTGCTAAACTCCGACAAGGGACTTGACCTTTCGTCAAAGCGCTTCGTCGTCTTCGAGCTTGACAACATCTCGAACAACAAGGTGCTACTGCCCGTCGTGACGCTCGTCATAATGGAAACGTTCGTCGCCAAGATGCGCCGCCTTAAGGGAGTGCGCAAGATGATACTCATAGAGGAGTGCTGGAAGGCCCTCATGTCGGCCAACATGAGCGGATACATACTCTACCTGTTCAAGACGGTGCGCAAGTATTTCGGCGAGGCGGTGGTGGTGACGCAGGAGGTGGACGACATCATATCGTCGCCCATCGTCAAGGAGGCCATCGTCAACAACTCCGACTGCAAGATATTCCTCGACCAGAGGAAGTACCTAAACAAGTTCTCCAACATACAGAAACTGCTCGGGCTCAGCGACAAGGAGAAGGACCAGATACTCTCAATCAACCAGGCCAACCGCCCCGACGCACCCTACCGCGAGGTGTGGATAGGCCTCGGCGGCACACACTCGGCCGTGTACGCCACCGAGGTTAGCGACGAGGAATATTTGGTCTATACCACGGAGGAAACTGAAAAGACGGAGCTTATGCGCCTCGCCGGCGAACTCGGCGGCGACATTGAACAGGCCGTCAGGCGGCTGGCCGCACAAAGGCGCGAGGAGAAACGAAAATTCAACGACACATGAAACCAAAAACAAAGGAAAAATGAAAAGACAAGCCAAAACAATGAAAAGAAAACGGTTCAAGGCGGTTTTTGCAGCCGCTTTTGTGGTGTTGGCGCTGCAAGGCTGCACGGCAGGGCCGCAGGCTGACATGGAAAGGTTATGCGGACACTGGGAAAGCACGGAAGGCAAGCCCGATGTTGCTATCCGCAATGACGGCGGCACCCACAAGGTGACGCTTATGTCGAAGGGCGGCAGGCAGCGCAGGCTGAAGCCGCAGACGTTCGTACTCATGGAGGACGGCGGCAACCTGTTCATCGACACGGGCTACCGCGTGAGTGTGTCGTACGACGAAAATACGGACGTGCTGACGTTCTCGCCATACGGCGACTATAAGAGGAAGGGGGCTGTGCAATGAGGAAAAGGATTCTTTTACTGGCCGCCGCTGCGACGTTCTGCCTCGCACAGGCAAGCGCGCAATGGGTCGTGTCCGACCCCGGCAACCTTGCACAGGGCATAATAAACATGTCCGACAACATCGCCCACACGTCGAAGACCGCCGTGAACACGGCGCAGAACTTCGCCGAGACGGTGAAGATTTACGAGCAAGCCAAGCGTTATTACGACGCGCTGAAGAGCGTCAACAACCTCGTCCGCGACGCACGCAAGGTGCAGGAGGTGCTGCTCATGGTCGGCGAGGTGTCCGAAATCTACGTGACAAACTTCCGCAAGATGCTCGGCGACGCCAGTTTCTCCGCCAGGGAGCTTGACGTAATAGCCACGGGCTACGCCAAGCTGATGCAGGAGAGCAACGGCGTGCTTCAGGACTTGAGGCAGGTAATCAACGTAAGCACCCTGTCCATGACCGACAAGGACCGCATGGACGTTGTTGACGCCTGCCACCGCAGTATGCGCCGCTACCGCAACCTCGTGGGTTATTATACGAACAAGAACATCGCCGTGAGCTTCCTGCGCGCGAGGAAGAAGGCCGACACCGACCGCGTGATGGCCCTTTACGGCGACGCGGCGTCAAGATACTGGTAGCCTATGGAACTGCTGCTTGCAATAGACTTCACCAACCTCCACACCGTGCTGGAGGGCCTGTACGACGAGATGATGCCGCTCTGCGAGGACATGCTCGACGTCGGAAAGGGGCTTGCCGGCCTCGGTGCGCTGTTCTACGTCGCGTCGAGGGTATGGCAGTCGCTGGCGAGGGCGGAGCCGATAGACGTCTACCCGCTGTTGCGCCCCTTCGCCATAGGCATCTGCATACTGCTGTTCCCGACGCTCGTGCTGGGCACGCTCAACGAGGGGCTCGGTCTGATAGTCCAGGGCACGCATAGCATGGTGGAGGAACAGACCCTCGACATGGAGCGTTACCGCGCGCAGAAGGACGAGCTGGAGCGCGAGGCCATGATGCGGAGCCCCGAGACGGCCTTCCTCGTCAGCGACGAGGAGTTCGACCGGCAGCTTGACGAGCTTGGATGGACCCCGGGAGACATGGCGACGAGGCTCGGAATGTACGTCGAAGTGGGAATGTACAACATGGAGAAGAAAATCCGCGACGCCTTCCGCAGCCTGCTTGAGCTGCTCTTCGCGGCCGCCTCGCTGCTCATAGACACCGTGAGGACGTTCTTCCTCGTCGTGCTGTCAATCCTCGGGCCGCTGGCCTTCGCCTTCAGCGTGTGGGACGGTTTCCAGTCAACCCTCACCCAATGGTTCGCGCGCTACATCTCCGTCTACCTGTGGCTGCCCGTGAGCGACCTGTTCAGCTGTATGCTTGCGAAAATCCAGGTTCTCATGTTGCAGAGCGACATTGCCGAGCTGCAGAGCAACCCGGAGTATTCAATCGACAATTCGAACAGCGTGTACATCGTGTTCATGCTCATCGGCATAATCGGCTATTTCACCGTCCCGACCGTGGCGAACTGGATAGTGCAGGCCGGAGGAGCCGGCAACTACAGCCGCAACATCAACCGCAGCGCCGTCAAGGGCGGAGGACTCGCCGCCGGAAGCGCGGGCTCGCTGCTCGGCAACGTCGGCGGAAGGCTGCGCGGAAAGTGATGAAGACAAGAAACATGAAATGACGAAAGACAATGGAATTCAAGTCACTTACAAACATCGAGAGCGGCTTCCGCCGCATCAAGGCCATGCTTGTGGCCTTCGTATGCTGCTGCACATTGGTTACGGGCTTCGCCCTCTGGGGCGCGTTCCGCTTCGCCGAGAAGCAGCGCGAGAAAATATACGTGCTCGACGGAGGCAAGTCGCTCATGCTCGCACTGTCGCAAGACCTCTCGCAGAACCGTCCCGCAGAGGCGCGCGAACACGTAAGGCGTTTCCACGAGCTGTTCTTCGGCTTGTCGCCGCAGAAGGAGGCCATCGAGGCGAACGTCAACCGCGCGCTGCTCCTTGCGGACAAGAGCGCATACCACTATTACGCCGACTTCGCCGAAAAGGGCTACTACAACCGCGTAATATCGGGCAACGTCAACCAGGCGGTGCGCGTAGACAGCGTGGTGTGCGACTTCTCGCGCCATCCATACAAGGCCGTGACATACGCGCGGCTCATAATCATACGCCAGAGCAACGTTACCGAACGCTCGCTCGTGACAAGCTGTTCGCTGCGCAACACGGGACGTTCCGACGGCAACCCCAACGGCTTTATAATCGAACATCTGGCGATACTTGAGAACAAGGACATAATGACAACGGAAAGATGAAACTGATAATCACATTTGCGAGAAAGCTAAGATACGGCCTGTGGCTGCGCTGCCGGAGGCTGACGCCGAGGCAGAGTCTGGCTGCGGTGCTGGCTTTCAGCGTGCCGTTCTTGGCCTGTTGCGTCTACGTCATGGTGTCGGCATTGGCCGGTTTCGGCAAGCGTGACGGCGAAGATATACGGATTGGACACATCGAACCTATGGAGATAAATTACGGAAAGACAAACGGAAAATACATCGAACTTTACGGAAATGGACATAATGAAGATGGCGGAACGCCTAAAGGCAAAACCGCGGACTGACGGTAACGCGCCCGAAAGGCGCAGGCGCGGACTTTCCAAATTGCTGGTATATCCGCTAATGGTGTTGTTGTTCGCCGGAAGCCTGTGGCTGATTTTCCGTCCGTCAGGAGACGGAACGGAAGCCGGAGGCGGAAGCGGAGGCTTCAACACGGAAATGCCCTCGCCCGAAAGCAGGGGACTACCGCGCAGCAAGGTGGACGCTTACCGTGACGGAGAAATGGCGGAGAAGGCCGAACGGCGCAAAGGCTCGCTGATAGAGATAGCGGAAATGCTCGACACTGATACAACAGGAAAGGTGACTTTGCCGGACGTTCCGCTGACGGGCGAACCTGCGGCGGAAAATGAAAACGAGGAAGGCACTCCGCAGTCATCCGTTATGGCGTATCAGGACATGAACAGGACGCTGGCCGGTTTTTACTCGCCTGCGGAAGTGTCGCAGGACGATGAGGTATCACGCAGGATAGCGGAGATAGAACGGCGGCTGGACAGCGAGCCTGAAAAGGAAAGTTCCTTTGACGAGAAGGTCGCCCTTATGGAGAAGTCATACGAGCTGGCGGCCCGCTTTGGCGGCAACGCTATGGCAAAAACGACGGAAACAAGCAATACTTCTGAAAAGCCGAAAGCCGAGCCGGTTAAGGCTGAACGGCCACGTGTGGTCTCTCGGCTCGGACAAAAGGACGGTGCGGACAGCATTGTTGAAGACCGCTTCAACACCGCAGTCGGAACGCAGGAGACCGTGGAAAAGAACACCATTGCTGCGTGCGTACACGGCACGCAGACCGTTACCGACGGACAGGCGTTGCGCTTAAGGCTGCTCGAACCGATGCGCGTAGGCGGCCGCCTCGTGCCGGAAGGGACGGTGATAACAGGCTTGACGTGTCTTCAGGGCGAGCGCATGGAGGTGGAAATCGAGGTCGTAAGCCACAAAGGCAGCGTGCTGCCAGTGGAGCTTGAGGTGTACTCCACCGACGGGCAGAAAGGCGTACTCGTGCCCAACTCGCTTGAAAACGATGCTGTGAAAGAGATTGCCGCAGGCATGGGCGGTGCCGTGGAAAGCGGCATTAGCATATCCACCGACGCCGGGGCGCAGATAGTTTCCGACGTGGGACGCGGACTGATACGCGGCGTGTCGCAGTATTTCACGAAAAAGGCGCGCACCGTAAAGATAACCGTAAAGGCCGGGTACCGGCTGCTGTTGCATCCGCTGGAGAAGTGAACGACGGCGGAGCTAAAAGCGTAAGAGCCTTAAATTTTAGCACGAATATAAATACTTGTAAATCAAGATGTTACGGAATAACTCGCAAAATATGGCCTTTCAGCTTCCGATTTGCCGTCTTTTGGAATGTAAAAAGCCGTGTTTTGGAACGTGAAATGGCGTCTTTTGCAAACTTGGATATTTGATACGGACTTATGACTGTCAATCAATGTGAAAATGAATAAGCAAATGACAAAAAAGAAAACAAAAGGAACAATGCAAAAAACAAGCAAAAGAGTGATGTTTATGGGAAAGAAGATGTTTCTATTTTGCGCCATACTTATGGGCGCAGTCGCAGCCGTGGCACAGCCAAGCAGCGGCGACAGGTTCGAGGGACTGACGCGGAAAATAGGTTTCAGCCGCATGATTCCGCCGCACGGACTTGAAATAACGTATGACAAGACGGTGCATGTGATTTTCCCGTCGCCCGTAAGGTACGTAGACCTCGGTTCTGAAAACCTGATTGCAGGGAAGGCCGACGGGGCGGAGAACGTAATCCGCGTGAAGGCCGTGAAAAAGAATTTCCGCGGCGAGACGAACATGAGCGTGATAACGGAGAGCGGAGACTTCTACAGTTTCAACGTGAAGTACGCCGACGAACCGCTGCTGCTCAATGTTGAGATGTGCGACTTTATACACGACGGCGAGGCGGTGAACCGGCCCAACAACGCGATGGAAATCTACCTGAAGGAGCTTGACGGCGAGTCGCCGCGCTTGGTTAGGATGCTCATGAAGTCAATCCACAAGGAGGACAAGAGGCGCGTGCGCCATATCGGCAGCCGCCGCTTCGGGGTGCAGTTCCTGCTGAAGGGACTTTACGCCCACGGCGACCTGCTTTATTTCCACACCGAGACGAGGAACAAGGGCAACGTGCCCTTTGACGTGGACTTCATCACGTTCAAGATTGTCGACAAGAAGGTCATCAAGCGCACGGCCATGCAGGAGCAGGTGATATGGCCGCTAAGGGCGCACAACTACACCACGCGCGTTGACGGCGGAAAGGCCGAGCGCACGGTGTTCGCCCTGCCCAAGTTCACCATTCCGGATGGTAAGATGCTCGTTGTGGAGATGAACGAGAAACAGGGAGGCCGCCACCAGCGGTTCGAGGTGCAGGGAGAGGACGTGGCCAATGCCGAAACCATTGACGAGGTGCGCGTGTTATGACAAAATTTAGGTTATTGTTATTGACGCTGCTGCTTGCCGTAACGGCTGGCAGGACGGCGGCGCAACGCTGCCTGCCAGGTATGAAGGGTGTGCAGTTCTCGGCCGACATGGTTGACGGCTTTTATTCGCCTGCGGACAATGACGGCACAGGTTACGCCTTTTCGCTCGCCTTTTTCAACTACGTGAAGAACGGGAACAAATGGGTCTACGGCGTGGAATACGTGAGGAGGAATTGCCGTTACCGCACCGTCGGTGTGCCGCTTGAACAATATACCGCCGATGCCGGATATTTTCTCAACCTGCTGTCATCGACCGGCAAGGTGTTCTTCCTTAACGCAGGGCTGTCGGGCGTGATTGGCTACGAGGAGGTGAACGGCGGCAGGAGTACGCTTTACGATGGGGCGTCGCTCTCCAAGTGCAGCGCCTTCATATACGGATGCGCCGCCACGTTGGAGGCCGAGGTGTTCGTTACGGACAACATCGCAGCTGCGGCAAGGCTGCGCGGACGCGCCCTGTGGGGCGGTGCTTCGGGAGTGTTCCATTGCCTTTACGGCGTTTCATTGAAGTATGTTTTCTAACCGCAAACGAGTATTTACATGAAAAGAAAAGCGAAGTTTTTATTTATCTTTTGCTGTGTAATTACAGCATTGTTATCCACAATGTCTTGCGATGACGGCCTTGATGTCACGCAAGAGTACCCGTTCACAGTGGAGGCCATGCCCGTGCAGGACGAAGTGGCCTACGGCGAAACCGTCGAGCTGCGTCTCTCCATCGTTGAGGACGGCGGCTTCGACGGCACGGTGTACACCCTGCGCTACTTCCAGACGGACGGCAAGGGCAGGCTGGATATGGAGGACGGCACGGTGTTGAAGCCCAACGACCGCTACCTGCTGGGCAAAAAGGAGTTCCGCCTGTATTATACCTCTCTAAGCATTGGCGACGCGCAGTCAATCGACCTGTACGTCGAGAACAACTGGGGCGGAGTGGAGAAACTGACGTTCGACTTCAATGCAGACGACGGGGATGATGATGCAGGCGGAGGGCTGATAATAAGGCCGATAGTTACGGCTGTTGAGGATGCTCCATGACACGAAATATCAAAAATGAAAATGTGCGATGTGCATGAAGATTTTGTTGGTTTTGTTGTTGGTGTTCATCAGCCTAACGTCCAAGGCGGAGCTGCCGCCGTCTATTGCAAGACTGCCGTTGTTCGAAAGAGCGGTTGCCGTTGTAAGGCATTTTGAGGGCTGGCACGGGCCTCATCACCATCCTTACGTCGGCTACGGTCACAGGCTCCTGCCCGGCGATAGGTACAGCCACCGCATGACGAGACGGCAGGCCGAGGCGTTGTTGAGAAAGGATTTAAGGGAGCGTTGCGCCGTGTTCCGCCGCTTCGGCAAGGACTCGGTATTGCTCGCCGCCCTCTCTTACAATGTCGGGGTGTACCGCCTGCTTGGCGGTGGGCGTCTGAAGAAAAGCCGCCTGGTACGCAAGCTGGAGGCCGGCGACAGGGACATCTACCGCGAGTACGTGTCTTTCAGGATGTATCGCGGCAAGGTCCTCAAAGGACTTGAGACAAGGCGCAAGGTGGAGTTCGCCCTGCTGTTCGTGCCGTAGGCAGGCTCTGGTGTCACGATTCCAAATCCTCCGAAGTCCGTTTCGGGGGATTTTATTTACCTTATCATATATGTTCCCTTCATTATGGATATTGAAACTGCAAAACGTATCGCTATTGACGATTTCCTTGAAAGTCTTGGGCATAGTCCCGTAAGGTGCAAGGGGGATGTCCTTTGGTACATGTCGCCACTGCGCGAGGAGCGCACTGCGTCATTCAAGGTTGACACGGGGCTTAATTGCTGGTACGACTTCGATGCGCCCATATAGGCTACACAATAAATATCTCTATGGCAAGAGATTAGGT
>OHGK01000898.1_pt1 | contig 18031 bp, 7 predicted proteins | sample 1567671 | NCBI WGS metagenome assembly OHGK01 (sample SAMEA3879577, study PRJEB24766) | human gut metagenome | biome: human-associated habitat; feature: feces | place: USA | collected 1985/1987 | reverse complement strand
CCCCGCCATGAAGCTGGAATTGCACGCCTCCACCCAAATGACGCTTACCTCCACGGAAGGCCTGGAATTCGCCTCCGGTTTCCTGGACCTGAAACAGGCCGTGCTGGCGCGGGAACTGAGCCTGAAGGAAATAGAACAATGCGTGCGGCACACCGATATTCCTCTGGAGGTGTTTGTGCACGGAGCGCTCTGCGTGGCTTATTCCGGCCAGTGCCTCACGTCGGAAAGTCTGGGCCAGCGCAGCGCCAACCGGGGGGAATGCGCGCAGGCCTGCCGGCTGCCCTACACTCTGGTCGTGGACGGCAAACCCGTTCCTCTTGGTGAAAGGCGCTACCTACTCAGCCCGAATGATTTGTGCGCCCTGGACCGCATTCCGGAGCTGGTCCGCATGGGGGTGAGAAGCTACAAGATCGAGGGACGGCTGAAAAGCCCGGAATACGTGGCGGCGGTAACGGCCGCCTACAGGAAGGCCCTGGACGCCGCCTGCGCGGGAATACCCGTGAAGGAAATGGTGACCGCACATGACCGCTATGCACTGCAAATGGTATTTTCACGCGGTTTCTCCACCGGCTGGCTGGACGGCACGGACCACCCGCGGCTGACTCACGGCCGCCACGGCAAGAAGCGCGGCGCCTATGCAGGCGTCATTGTGGACAGCGGCCGGGGCTGGCTGGACCTCAGCCCGGAAGGGGACGTTCCACTCGCGCCCGGCGACGGCTTCGTCATTGACGCCGGGGAGGACCGCAATGAAGAACAGGGCGGCCGCATCTGGAAGGTGCAGAGAAACCGCCTTTTCTTCCACGGAAAGGCCTCCTCCATTGACTGGAGCAGGGTCAAACCGGGGCAAAAGCTCTGGAAAACGGATGATCCCGTCTTGAATGCGAAGCTGAAGAAAATGCGGGACCACCTGCCGGAGGCTGCCGTTCCCCTCCATCTGGCATGCGCCGGGTCCGCCGGGGAACCCCTGACGGTTTCCTGCCCGGAATACGGATGTTCCGTACAGTCCGTCCAGCCGCTGCAAACAGCGGAAAAGCGTCCTTTGACCTCTGAAGTGCTGGAACAGCAGCTCGGCAGGCTGGGAGGCACAGGGTTCCGCCTGGCCTCCTGCGAATGCCGCCTGCCGGAAGGGCTGATGCTTCCGCTCAGTATCCTCAATCAAACGCGGCGGGCCCTGGTGGAACAAATTCAAGCGGCCCGGCAGAAGAAGGAAGCCGCCTCCCGACGCCTTCCGGCGCCTTTCCTCCTTCCTGAGCTCCCTCCGCCAGCCGCCGTTCCGGCCCTGCCGCCGCATTTATCCGTGCTGTGCCGCAGGCCTGAGCAGATACCCGCCGCGCTGGACGCCGGGGCGGACGCCGTCTATCTGGACTTTGAAGACCTCCGGGACTATGCGGCGGGAGTGCAGGCCGTCCGGCGGCACGGGAAAAGCGTTCCCGTCTTCCTGGCGACTCCCCGTATCCAAAAAACCTCGGAAGCCGGGTACTTCAAGCTCATGGAACGCGCGGAGGCTGACGGCGTGCTGATCCGCAACCTGGGCGCGGCCCAGTACTTCCGCCATTCCGCCCTGCGCCGCATCGGAGACTTTTCCCTGAACGTGGCCAATCCTTGCAGCGCGGCCATCCTGAAGGAACAGGGTAATCTGGAATTCCTCACTATTTCCTATGACCTGAACGCCGGGCAGGTGGCGGATCTGCTCCGCGCCGCGCCGCCGGAATGGTTTGAACTGACGCTGCACCAGCACATGCCCATGTTCCATATGGAGCACTGCGTGTTCTGCACCTTCCTTTCGGACGGCGCCAATTATAAAAACTGCGGCCGTCCCTGCGAACGGTATCATGTGCAGCTGCGGGACCGCGTGGGCCAGCATCATCCCCTGCTGGCGGACGCCGGGTGCCGGAACACCCTGTTCAACGGACGCGCCCAAACGGGAGCCGGCTTTTTCCGGGACTTCCGCCGCCTGGGCCTTTCCCGCTTCCGCCTGGAACTGCTGGATGACTCTCCGGACAAGGTGCGCCTTCTGGTGTCCCGCTACCGGGAGCTGCTGGACGGCTCCCGCACCGCGGCACGGCTCATCCGGGAGCTGGACGTCGCGGAACAGCTCGGCACCACGGAGGGCACGCTCCGGCCCGGATAACGCCGCACTGGAAAATGGTTAATCCCCATTCATATTCCCGGGATTTTATCATACATCTTTAATATTTTGTCATTCTTTAAAAGAACGCCCATTTTTCTTCCCATGCCGGCCATCTCCTTTTTAACCGATTCGTTGGTGACATTTTTTAAATGATCCTGCACAAATTCGTGTGCCTGCATCATGTATTTCTCATCATCCCACATGATGAGAAACCGGCGGTAGCTTTTGATCACTTTGACAAAAGTTTTTTCTTTGTCAGCCAAAGCCAGCAAAGCTTGCTGGAAAGCCCTGCCGGCTTTGCTTTTTGTTTTAGAATTCCATTTGACATTTTTTGATTTTTCCAGCCACAAACTCAAAAAGTCTCCTGTAGTTCCTTCTTTGTAAACAGCATGGGGCTTGATCTCAGGGCAATCAGCAGTCAGTTTTTTCCAAAACTGCCGGATGAAAAGTTCCTCTGCTCCGGGCGTACCGTCCGGGCTGACCCCGCAGGCGTACACTTCATAGGGATTCACCTTTTCAGGGTTAATCTTCAAAACATGATTCGCCACGTAATGAATCAGGTTATGTTCCCGGGGCATCGCCTTGCTGAACTGGATGAGGTACTCCAGCTTCTTTTTATCGCTCACGCCTCCCGCCTTGATGCCCAAATAACGCGCCCATGCCGGGTAATTGCAGGGATTAGTCCGGCAAGCCTCTTGAAGCAGCAGCTCCACATGCTGCGGATTCCGGGAATAAAACGATAAATCATACATCAAGGAAGATTCCCGGGCCTGCGGACTCTGCCAAAAGGCGCAGAGAGCGGTGATGATCTGCACGGGGCCTTTCCACGGCAGTTTATTTCCTCCGTTGGCCCAGTTCCATCCTCCAATATTGTTGCCGATGAGCCATTGCCCCTTGGGATGTTTCCAAATGAAGGCGCAATGGCCCGGCTGGCCGATGGGGTACGCCGGAACGCCTTTGGCCCTTAAAAAACCTGCGGCTCCCTTGGAGACGGCTCCGCACACGCCGCCGTATTCCGTGTAAAGCTTAAGGGTAATGGGTTTATTATCATAAAATGCTGCCCCGGCATGCACGCTGATTCCCTTGTGATTCTTTTTACGGTAGGGAATAAATCCGGTAAATTTACCCCCCGCCTGATCCGGTTTGATATTCTTTCCTTCAATAAACTGCTGGGCCCATGCCAGGTCTTCCAGGCTCTCCTTTCCTCTCAGAACCACGGCCCACTCCCATGGTTCAAGATCATCGGCCTGCGGATAACACCTGCCGTGATGATGGGAATCCTGGTAAAACCCGTATCTGGCCATGCATTCCTCTACCGTGAAGACATCAGCGATGAGACAGGCCCCCAGGGCGATGTTAAGGTCAACGCCGTATAACTTCTTGTCTGCATTGTTCCACAGGCGGTAGAGAATTGCCAGGCTGTTCTGGTGGGCGTACCCTGCATGGGCCAGTTTTCGGAAAACTTCCGGATGAGAGACAAGCCATCTGGTGAATGCCCGGTCCCGGAGTTCCCTTGTTTGAAACGCCTTTCCTTGACTGGCATGGCGGAAAAATTGTCCGATATGGCACAGTTGCTCCAGCTCCGGATCATGCACCAGCTCCCGGATTTTTTCTGGAGAAAGGGCGCCGGAATCAAGCTGTTTCCGGAGTTGATTCCGCACTTCATCAATGATGACTGAAGAATAATCCGCCTTCAACAGCCTCTCTATCATCATAGAATCACCACCCCGGGAAATGCCGAGCGTCAGGCACAAAACGCATAATGTCCTCAAAAAAACATTCGCGGTCATGGAATGATTCAATTCTCCTTCCTGATGCTCCTGTACTCCCGGAGCATCCCCGGAGAGTACAGGAATTTGGTATCCCTATCCATCCCTCCCGTCCGTTCCAGAAACTCCACCAGCTCCCGGTCCGTTTTGTAGCCGCAGTCCCTCAATTTTTCCAGAACGCGCGTTCTGCTTCCGGGATGGAGTTCCAGAACGATATTCAAAAGCGCACCCTCCCTGTGTTTAATATACCAGCGGAAGGACTCGCGGAGACGCACCAGGCCGTCTACGTTCCACTCGTAAACGATCCGGTTACGGCGTCTTTCCTCAGGCGCCTCCACGACAAGCTTGTGTTCTTCTTCATAGCGCCAGTAGGGCAAGGTGTCGACCGGACGCACGGGATGGAACTTTCCATGCGCCTTTTCCAGGCCCGCGATGTAGCGGTAGACGGCGGCTCCCCGGAGCATCATCCGTTTGATATATTCGAACTCCGCTTCCAGGCAAAACCTCGCGAGCTCCTTCCCTTGCTTGAGCTTCTTGTTATCCCGTACATATCTTTTAATTTTGGAAAGATTTCCATATGCCTTAAATTTGGCAGTCAGGTCAGCCCCATTGATCCAGTTGGAAAAATTGTCGAGCCGGTAGTCCTGATAGGGCGCCTTGATGACCATGTTGTTGATGAACAGGGAGTTTTCCAGGTCGGCGGGAGACATCCGGCCGTCCTCGTCAAGCAAGTCCCTGTCGATCACGGGCAGGGCCTGCTGGTAGAAGTCGCCCAGCTTTCCCTGGTCCAGCAGGCCTTTCAGATGCCGGGCCTCTTCGCCCAATTGGTCGGACCGGATGTCCATGAAGGAGGGAAGGTCGTTGTACGCAGCTTCATCCCCCCGGCTTCCGGAGGAAAAGAGGAGGAAGAATGAAATACAGAGGGGCAAATAGTGTTTCATAAAGGAAGTTAGTTGCTTGTTGCGGTGACGATGCCCGGATCTTTTTTATTCAATCCCTTGAACTTCTGGATCCGGTAATGAACCGTTCCCGTCACAGGATCACGCCTGATGGTGAAAATCTGATCCGTGTTAAAATCCCAGAGAATTCTTTCTTTCGTGTACTTGTCTTCTTTTACTTCACCCGTGCATCCGAATATTTGCCAGCGGCACTTCCACGTCCAGCTGATGGAACCCGTGAACGCGTCAATGTCCTCCGGGCGATACAGGCAATTGGTGCTGTCATAAATTTCATTGGTTACGGAAACCCGGACGGGATTCGCTGAAACCTTGTGCTCCGTGACCAGGGGATGATCCGGAAGAGGGTCGGGATCATAACCGGCATGCTGCTCCAGGGAGTAGAGATTGCTGAAGCTGACATTCAAGGGAAAGATGCGCAGGATTCTGAGAGCGCTCAGCCCTGTGGTGCATTTAATTTTAGCCGCTTCATCCAGCGCTTTCTGGAAAGGGCTCTGCGCCCCTGCGTAGTCCAGGACCTTGGGAGGGATGAGGGTGAATTCGATCTCCTGCTCCATTCCGTCCACTTCCGCCTTCACCTTGATCTTTTGCTGCTCTTTGGCCAGGGTATTGATGTTGACGGTTATTTGATCCGGTTTGTCATCTATATTTTCAAGCTTGAAATACTCCTCCCCTTCAACGGCGGTCCAGCTGCACCGGGTTCCTTCGGGAAGTTTTTTGCCGTCCAGGGTGGCGGTCAGGGTGATGTATTCCCGGAGGGTGACGGTCGTTCTTTCCCTGTTGCTTTTGTCAATCTCCTCCTGGGGAGGGTTGAGATCGGGGTATTTGAAGTACACTTCCGCCGCGCAAAACTGGGTTTCATGCTTTATTTCAACGCCCTTGAACGCCAGGCTGTTGAACGTCAGGGAGCAGCTGATCAATAACAGGCAAAGGAATGTTTTCATGGGAAACTTCAGGTAAACTGTTTTTAAATTGCTCATAATCAAAAATTTGTCAATGTATTATTAATTTAAAATATAAAATCAAGGGTTGCGGACAAAGCCCGTGAAAACGGGATATGCGGCAGCATGCCAAAAGCCGCAGATGAACGTAGAATGCACCGCCCGCGCCTTGAAGCGGCGCAAAAACCGCCTTATGATGGCGCTCATGGGAATGGAAGACTCCCTTCCCGGCATTTCAAGATGAATACTCCCCTCAAAGACCGCCTGCTCCGTCACATGAAAGACGGACATTATGAGCCACAGAGCAAGTCCGAACTGGCGCGCGCCCTGAATGTGGATTCCCGCCAGCGCCTGGACCTCCGGAATCTGGTGGACCAACTGGAGGAAGAGGGCATGCTTGTACGCCTGCAAAAGGGCAAATATGCCCTGAAAAGGGAGCGGCGCGATTTGGTACAGGGCAAAATCCGTATCCTGCGTTCCGGTAAAATTCTTTTTCTCCCCCAAAAGGGGGATTCCGCGGCGGCGGCCATGGGCTGGGACCTGGATTCCATTCCGGAGCTGGAACTCAAACCCGAACGGCTGAATACCGCCCTGGACGGAGACCAGGTGGCCGCGCGCGTGGAACGCAAGGCATCCAAAGGCAGGCACAACGGCCGCAAGAGCGCCTCTTCCGCGTCAAACGTAAATCTGAAGGCGCGCGTGGAGGAAGTGACGAAACGCGCCAGATCCCGCTGGCTGGGCGTTTTCCGCACCGGAAAGAACAAATTCGGGCGCGTCCTGGGAGACGGTTCGGGTTCTCCGGCATACATCGAGTTGACGGAAGCCCCCGCCATGGAAGTACTGCCGGGGCAGCTTGTCTCCGTGGAACCGGTCTCCTACGGCGGCGACAAGAAGTCACCGCGCGGGAAAATCGTGGAAGTGCTCGGTTACGCGGACGAACCCCATGTGGATATGGAAGCCGTCATCAGAAAATACGACCTGCCCGTGGAATTCCCCGCCGAAGCGCTTCAGGAAGCGGACGCGCTGCCCGCAGAGCCCTCCGCCAGGGAACTGGCCAGGCGGGAAGACTGGACGGACCGGACCGTCATCACCATTGACCCGGCAAGCGCCAAGGATTTTGACGACGCCATTTCCATCAGGACCACGCCGGAAGGCTGGGTGCTGGCCGTCCACATTGCGGACGTCTCCCACTTTGTTCAGCCAGGCGGCGCTCTGGACCGGGAAGCGCGCAAACGGGGCAATTCCACCTACCTTCCGGACCGCGTGCTGCCCATGCTTCCCCCGCGCCTTTCCGACGATTTGTGCAGCCTGAGGCCGGGCGTCGTGAGGCTGACAAAGGCATGTGAGATGAAATTCAACAAAAAGGGGAAAATGCTCCACGCCCGCTTCGCGGACGCTTATATCCGCAGCAGTGCCCGGCTTACCTACCAGGAAGCGTTCGCCATGATGAACGGCCGCGACAAGGCGGAAATTCCCGCGCTGGTCAGGGAGGCATGGAAGCTGGCCTCCATCCTGCGCCGCAACCGTTATGCGAAAGGTGCGCTGGACCTGGACTTCCCGGAAGTACGCGCCGTCATGGACAAGGACGGCCGCGTGACGGACATCGTCACGGAGGAATACGACGAAAGCCACCAGTTGATTGAAGAATGCATGCTGGCAGCCAATGAAGCCGTGGCCCTGACCCTGAAAAACCGCAACCGCCCCACGATTTACCGCGTTCATGAGGAACCTGATGCCGCCAAACTGTTCGAATTCGGCCAGCTTTGCAGGCTGTACGGCCATCCCGTTCATGACATCGGCCAGCGCCAGTACCTGAATGAACTGATGCAGTCCATCAAGGGCTCCCCGGACGAACAGCTTCTCAAGCTGGCCTTGCTGAAAAGCCTGATGCGCGCCAGATACGATACGGAACCCCTGGGGCACTACGGGCTGGCCACCCCCAATTATTGCCACTTCACCAGCCCTATCCGCCGTTACGCAGACCTGGTGGTGCACCGTTCGCTGGATCCCTTGCTCGCCAACCCGCCGAAAGGGGCAAAGGGCCCCGGCAGCATAGCGGCTCTGGAGGAAGCGGCGGAACATATTTCCGAAACGGAACGCGTTTCCGCCAGCGCGGAAAAGGATGCCAACCGCATGAAGCTTTTTGAATGGCTGGAAGGCCAGTGCTTCGCAGACCATCCGGAAGTGCACGACGCCCTGATTACGGACACGCGCCACTTCGGCATTCTGCTGGAAATTCCGCGCCTCCAGATCAAGGGGCTGATCAAGCCGGACAAGCTTCCGGGCGGACGATGGGTGTATGAAGCCTTCGCCAACCGCTGGAAAAACGATCAGGGATTCGTCCTGTGCGCAGGGCTGCGCGTACCCGTGATTCCCGTGAAGGTAGACCGGGAACAGCAGTGGGCGGACTTTGCCATCGTTCCCAGGCAGAACCAGGAAAGTCCCGGCAAGAAAATTGTGAAGAGAAAAAACGGGCGGCATCGCCCCCGGAAATAATCCGGGAAGTCCCGCGGCCGGAACCTTCCGGCCCCATCTGCCGCGATTCTTCAGAATTAACTTGAAACAGTAAAGTTATTTTATGTATAAGGCGGCTGCTGTTTACTAACTAACCGACCCCACGCCTATGAAATCAGGATGTTGAACCTGTAAGCACGCACCATATGAATGCTGAATGCCAAGGCCCGCTCTTGGGTCAGGAGCGGGCCTTTTTCCGAAAAAGCTTCGTCATGAAGGAAACAGGGCATGGTCTTGAAAGTGTCCAACCTGCATGATGGAAATGCAGCATATCCCTGAACAGACACCTTTTAATTATGCGGATCTGATCGATTACCGCGAGGGGCAGATCACCAGCCTGGCCCTGTTGCGCTCCAAGGGAGTCAATATAACCATTCTTGCCTTTGACGATGAACAGCTCCTGCCGACCCATCAGACGCCGGGGCCTGCCCTCGTCCAGGTCGTGGACGGAACCGCCTACTTCACCATCGGCAATGCGGAAGCGGACCTGTCCCAGGGAGAAGCGCTGATGATCCCGGCCGGAGTCCCCCACTCCGTCATAGCCAGGGAGCGCTTCAAAATGCTGGTCACCTCCATTCTGCCGCTGGACTGAACGGCCTTTCCGTCCGGCAGGGAGCCGCGTCGGGAACAATCAAACTGAACCAAGTCATAATTGCCTGACGGAGAATGTCGATCTCTGTTCCAGATTCAATTCCGGATGCCACACGGTAATGACGTGCGTACCGGGCGCCAGCACTGCGTGGGCTTCATCCCCGTATTGCACGATTTCCAGCGTGGGACATGACCAGAGCGCTCCTGTGGGCAGGTTGGACCGTAGTTTGAGCATGCGGCCGCCACCGGGCATTTCCGGGTCCAGGATCAGACGGGAGCCGTCCCGGGGGACCAGGATGCGGGGAGGTTCTCCGGACCAGTATTCGGGAAGCAGGCACCAGGCGTCCGCCGCCGTGCAAGACGGACTGGTGAACCATTCCGTATAACGGCTGTCCAGATAAGCCCTTCCCCGCGCATCGTAATCTCCCCGGGAAGCTTGTCCCGGCATGTTCGCCGGCGATGCCCACTCCTCCCGCACATAGGCTGCGGGTATCTGCATGGCCCCCGTGCGCTTCCCGGTGCGCGCATCAATGCGGATGCGCACCAAGTCCGCACCGGGCTGCGGAAAAGTCGCTCTCCTGTTCCGGTGCGCCAGTTTCATCACTCCGGCAAAAATGGGCCCCGCGCCCGTCATGCCCCCTACCTGCCTCATGGGGGAAGCGTCAAAATTGCCCACCCAGACGCCAACCGTAATTTCACGGGTAAAGCCCATGCACCAGTTGTCGCGGAAATCGGAGGAAGTGCCCGTTTTGCATGCGTAGCGGAAGGGAAGATTCATCATTTCATGATCGCCGAACGTGGCCCGGCGCGCTTCCCGGTCCGCCAGAATGTCCGCTACCAGAAAGCACGAAGCCGCGGGCAATACCGGCCGCTCCGGAGAAGATTCTGCCACCGGAGCCTTCTCCAGATTCAAAGTGACGGCCTTTCCTTCGCGGGCCAGGCAGGCGTATGCGGCCGTCAGGTCCCTCAGCGTCACTTCCGCATTTCCGATAGCCAGCCCCAGGCCGTAATGCAGGGCATTCCCGTCAATGCCCTGCATGCCCAGTTCCTTCAACAATTTCAACAGGCGGGACGGGCCGCCGAACGAGCCCAGAGCCCGCATGGCGGGAATGTTCTGGGAGCATGCCAGCGCCTTTCTGATGGAAATGGGTCCCATGTAGGTCTTGTTGTAATTCTGCGGCGCTTCCAGGCCGTGCGCACTCCTGTACGTGGTCGGGACATCCGGCAGAACGGTTCCCGGATACGCCCCCAGGGTGAATGCCTGAGCATACACGAACGGTTTCAGGGCGGACCCGGGGGAGCGCGGCATGGATGTTCCATCCAGAAGCCCCCCCTGCGGATGCTTTCTGTTCGCGGAACCAACCAGGCAGAGAATGTCTCCCGTAGCGTTTTCCACCACCACCACGGCAGCCTGGGTCACATGGTGGTCCTCAAGATTCGCCAGTTCCCTCCCTACGATTTCCTGAACTCCGCGCTGCAAGTCGGAATCCAGCGTGGTATGAACTTCCCCGGTCCGGAAGGCACGGAGAAAGGAGGCCGTCACCTGGGGGGCCAGCGCCTGGCGGCGCTTTTCCGTTCCGGAGCTGAACAGGGGTTCCTGCAAGGCGCGGTCCAGCATCTCTCCGGGAAACATGCCTTCCTCCTTCATTCTGCGCAGAACGCGGTTCCGGCGTTCCAGGGCACGGTCCGGATACTTCAAAGGATTCAGGCGCGACGGTCCCTGGGGCAGGCCCGCCAGCAGGGCGCATTCCGCCAGGGAGAGATGGTCCATGTCCCTGCCAAAGTAAAAACGGGCCGCAGCCGCAGGTCCGCGGCGCAAATTACCGTAATCCAGACGATTGAAGTAGGCCTCCAGAATTTCCTCCTTGCTCATGGTCATTTCCAGACGCCGGGCCTGAAAAAATTCCCTCATTTTTGCGGCTAGATTCCGTTTGCCCGGAGGATTGGCATTTTTGGCCAGCTGCTGGGTGATGGTGGATGCGCCGGACACGATTTCCCCGTCCGCTGCATTCGTCACGACGGCGCGGCCCAATGCCAGAAAATCCGCCCCTCCGTGGCTGTAAAACCGCTTGTCTTCCGCAGCCAGAGTCGCTTTGACCAACATTTCCGGCACGGCACGGAGCGAGACAGGTTCACAGTGGTAATAATCCCGTCCCGGCAGCGTGGCAATTCTGCCTCCGTCCCTGTCCAGCACGACAGCTCCCGGCTCTTCCGGATGCTCCAGACCTTCCGGTACGGAAAAACACCACGGAAAAACGTACCAGGCAAACAGCCACGCGGCGGCAAGCCCTGCCGCTGTGCAGAGCAGTTTTTTTCTTTTAAAAAGCTTTTTTGAAATCACATCCTTCATGTCCCCTTTCACGGCAGAGGGGCGCCGTCATGGCGGTGCCCTCCCGGTTTATCAGGGAGAAAAACGGGCAGACGGCCTCTATCCCGCAGCAATGCTTACTTCCCATCACCATGCAGTACATCCAGTTTCTGGGGAATGCTCAAGCCGTACACCTCCGGTCTGTACATCAGCTCCGCCTTGGCGGACGGGGCAATGACGATGCCGGATTTGGTTACACGCGCCAAGTAACGGGCCGTAAAGCGTTCGCGGCTCCAGGAATTGGCAAAGAAGCGTACCCTGTCTTTCAGAAACTCCCGGTGCGACACCCAGGAATTCCAGTAGAACCAGCGGTCTCCCTGGCTGGCAGCCTCGTTCTCCCGACCTCCCGGTATCTGGGAGAGCAACGCCGGATTGACGGCTTCAAAGGCGGAAGGAAGATAATCTTCCATCACCACATACGAAAGAAGGTTGGGCCCCTTGTCCACATGCAGCGTGATTCTCACGAGGTCTCCCACCGCAAATTCCACCGCAGCTTCCCATTTGCCTTCGGAATTGAGTTTCTCATACACGCGGGAAACGGCAAACCCCTTGTTGACGGCGGCGCCGTCTTCCTGAGTCTTGCTGCGCCCGTGAGCCTCCGCAATGCCGTACACGGTGGAACCGGCATCAGGAAGGCTCAGCACGGCCTTTTCCCCCACTGCCGTACGGAATTGCGCGGGGGAAGCCAGGGAGCATGTTCCGCTCGTCACCTGTGCCCCGCGGTCCACCCGGAAGGGGGCGGAAACGGAAGACTCTTTCACCCCTTTGAGATACTCGCCCAGCAACATGATGTCCCATCCGGAAGACCAGGTCGTGTACAGGGGCCTTTCTCCAAAGGAGCGGGACGTCCTGTCCATGATCAACCGGGCCAGGCGAATCCGCGCGGCGGCATTATCGGAAGCCAGGGACATGTCCGCCAGGCTCCTTAAAAGCTGGACATGGGACGGTTCCTTTTTCTCCGGTTCCGTACTTATCAGACGGCGCCCCAGCGTTTCGGCATCCGGACGGGAAGACAAGGCCACGGCCAAAGCCAGATACATCCGGTTTTCCGGACTCCATTCACCGGACCTGTCCAGCAGGCGGTTCAGCAGGGAATCAGGCATGCGCTTTGCCCGCGCCAGAACCCATGCCCCCAGCAAATTCCCCCGGGGATTATTGGACAGGCTCCTTGCCAGATAACCGTATAACTTGTCCAGGGGCTTCTCCGGAACGTCAATCCCGCTTTCCCGTGCCAGGGTAAGCACCAGGGCGGCATACGGGCAGTACTCGCTCACCGAAGTTCCGCCCTGCCAATAGGCCAGGCCCCCGTCGGGAAGCTGGTTTCTCAGAATTTTCCGGATGCCTCCCCGCAGGGCCTTGTTGCGTTCTTCCTTCGTCTTTCCTTTGAAGCCGGGCAGATACTTGGCCAGCAGCGGTTCGTAAATCCAGGGCAAGGTGGATGAAGAAAGCTGTTCCAGGCAGCCGTAGGGATAACGCAGCAGGAAATTCACGCTTCCGTCCGCATAAATAAGCGGCGATGTGCTGAGAGTGACCTGTACGGGCGTGCCCGGCAGGAAAGGCGTAGACAGCATGCCGGGAACATCCAGCATGCTACCGGAGGAAAGGGAGAAACAACGCAGTTCACGCAAATCCGGGAAAGGAGGAACCACCTCAAACGTATTGGCTGCGGCATCCCGCAGCAGGGAGTAAACACCGGAGGAATACGGCACTCCTTCCGCATCCGCGGCACGGATTTCCCATATCAGCCGAGCCTCTCCGGACTTATAGAATTTAACATTGAAAACCAGTGTTTTCGGCTGATTTCCCTCCAGCGTCAGCGTCTGAGTGGGCTGGGGAACAGCGGCAATATCATTGGACTTCAGCGTTACCGTCCACTTCCCTTTCCTGGTACCCGTCTGGCTGACAGTCACCGGAATATTCAGAGAATCCCCTACTGTGGCGGTGAAAGGAGGAGCAGGTTCCAGCATGATGGGCTTGTTTACCACATAGGCCCCTTCCCCGTTGCCAAAGTCGGACTTCCCCGCCAGAACGACGGCCATGACCCGGTAGCGGGTCAACGTGTCCGGATTCCTGTAGGAAGCCTTGAAACGTCCCTGTTCATCCGTCCGGATGGAGGAAAGCCAGACCGCGCAAGGGTTGAAATCCTCCCTTAAATACACCGCCTGCTGCGCCGCAGCGTTCATGGGTGAACCGAAAACGCCGTCCCCACCTCCGATGAACATGCCCTTGTTATCCGTGGAACGGCTTCCCCAGTCCTCATCCAGAATTTGCTCCAGCGTCGTCCAGGTACCCACTGACAAGGGACGGTCCGCATAAAAATACCGGATGGGCTGCGGCGTCCGGTAACCGATGACTTGAAGGGTGCCTTCATCTTCCGCAAACAGGCATACGTCCGCATTGCGGACAGGCTTGCCGCGGTGGTCCGTGACCACGCCGCTGACTGTGGCGATGGAGCCCGGCAGGGACATGCCGGCGGGAACCTTCATCTCCACATTCAGCATATTGTCTGCCGGCTGCACCTTCAGCGCGGCATATCCCAGCTTCAACTGGGGATTCTGAACCTTGCGGCTGCTTAAATCCGCCCCCTTGACCAGGAAAACGGACACATAAACATTCGGAGCATCCATGCTCTCCAGCGGAATTTCTATAACGGGATTGTCCAGCGTCAGCGTCCTGGTAAAGCTCCGCAGCACCTTCTCGCGTTCCACCGTCACGATGACCTCTCCTTCAATGGGCGTCTGGACCAGCAGACGCGCCGTATCTCCCGGCTTGTACAGTTGTTTGTCCGGAATGATCTTCACTTTCAAGCCGTCATGATATTCCCACGGAGAAACGTCGCTGCCGTACACCCAGTACTTCACGGCAGTCCGGAATTCCCGGCCTTCCGGATCACGTCCGGACAGCGTCACCTCATAAATGCCATCCTGCGTTGTAGGAATGGATACGGGCTTGCCGCCTTCCTGAAGATTGGCGGAATCCGACGGAGCGAGAACCAGTTCCTTCTTCTCAACGGTGCTTGTCAATGGTTCGTTGCGCACGGTAGTGGTATGGTCTCCATCATAACGCGTGGACTGGAAGGCGGTGCGGGTTACTTCCAAATTCAACGGCAAATCCCCTCCGGCGTAAGGCTTGCCGTCCAGACCCACGGCAATCAGCCGCAAATCCAGCGGCGTACCCTGGCGGCAGATGGAGGAAATATTCTTTGCGCCCACGAATACGGAGGCTGGATTCCACGTGGCATTGCGCGCAGCCTTGATCAACTGTTCATTCCCGTTGGTAACGGAAGCGGTCAGTATCAATTCCCGGACGCGCGGAAAAGCCTGCCCGTCCAGGGAAAACTCCACGGCATTCTTCCCGTTCGCGTCCAGAACAGCGGACTGCTGCTGCATGCCTGACGAGGGACTTCCGCCGGAATAACCGTAATAAGCATCCCAATACCCATAATCCTCATTCCGGTAATCACCGAAACGGTAATCCTTGTATCCTGCCGGATAAAAATTGGAAAAAATGCTGCGCAGCCCCCAGTTCACCTTCCCTCCGGAAACGGGCGTTCCGGTGAAATTCGTGGCTTTCACGTCGGCCTTCAACACCTTGTCGCCGGGTTTGAGGTCATGAATCACGGATTCCACTTCAAACTCATTGCGCTTGAACTCCGCCACCTCTACGGAATAGCGGAACTCCCGGTTCTTCCGGTTGAACTCCCTGCGGTAATAGCGGTTGCTGTCGTACTCGTCGTCGTTGTCTTCATCGGAATCTTCCTCCGCATCTCCTTTCAACCGCAATTTGGCGGTAATGGAATACATCCCCGTTTCCCCTTCCGGGAAGTTGAAATCCAGATCAAACGTACCTGCATCCGACGGTTTCACCTGCCTGACGGCAACTTCACGCTGCCGGCCGTCCCTGATCGTCAGCTGCACCTCTTCCACGGGCGTCACGCTGAGCTTGTTATCCAGCAGGGTACGCATGATCCCCTTCAAATGCATTGTCTCCGTCGGACGGTACAGATTCCTGTCCGAGAACATGAACACCTTGTTCTCCGCCGTGGTGGCGGGATTCAGGCCAAGTTCATTCCACCAGTAAGGCAGCGTCTCCACGTCAAAAGACCACAGCCCCACGCGGCCGTTCCAATCCTTCAAGGGGCTCAGGTAACTGTCCGCTCCGGACCGGACGCGCAAATAGGCGGCCTTTCCGCTCATGGGCAGGCGTACCGTGCCCTTCTCCACGGAGGCGGATGCAAGAAGACTGCCGTCCGCATCCAGAAGCTGTGCTTCCGCCTTTTCCGTCGCCTTGCCCGTAGCCAGAGAATATACGTACACGAACATGTCATCCGCCGTCTTCTTGTGCAGGACGCCCAGGTCCGTCACCTGCACGACAGCCTGTACGGCGTAGGCTGCCTGCTTCTCCTTGTTGAATTCCTTCCTGGTCCCGTCCGGTCCCGGCACGCCGAAAAGCTTGTATGCCGCCAATACCGGATCGCTCACCTGCCCTTCCACCTCAATGAAGTACATGCCCGGGTCCGCCTTCCCGCCGAAAAGCTCGTCCAATCCGATCACGGCTTCCGTCTTGCCGCGCACATCCACCTTCATCACTTCCTTTCTGTCTGCGGAAAGGAGTTCGGCAGGAAGAAAATGCCTGTCGTCCTTGTCCGTGACGGTACGCGGCAGCGGAGCCGCCTGGTCCCGTTCGTAAATCTTCTTGTAGGCTGTGAGCGTCCGGTGCTGCGCATCTTCACGAATGCGGTAGCCGCGTACGGTCAAATCCTTCAAATTGCTGACGGAAGCCTTCAATTTGCGCGCCCCGGCAGACATGATGCCGTTATTCCCCGCATCCAGAAACAGGGAGGGATTTTCCGGGCGCACTTCCACATGGGAGCCGGCATTTGTGCCTTCCAGCCTCTGGCCGTCCACGGAACGGACGTTTTTCCACCTCCACTTCAAATTAAAGACGGGATTGCTTCCGCATACCAGCACGGGCAGGGAACCGTACCAATCCGGCCGCACAAGCTTCACCTTTGCCAGACGTTCACGATCCGGGCGTATCACTACCTCTTGATTCTGTCCCGTAGCCTCATTCTCCACCATGGCGGTAAAGCCGCGAACCTTTTCGTCATAAGGCATGGGGTTGTTATTTTTCCCGATGAAAAACTCGGCATGGTCACGGAAAAATTGATCCACATTCTCTATCTTTACCGGCTGCGTCCATTTCATGGTCAGACGACCTTCCTGATCTGACACCGTGCCATAATACGCGGAACAGGAAAATTTGGCCACCTTGCCCAGTCTTTCATCCCACTTCTCAGACTGTTTGCCCTGCGGAGAGGCCTCTCCAATGTCCGGAATGACAAAATAATAAGTGCTGCCATAAGAAAACAGGGTTTCCGGTTCTACTACGTACACGCCTGGAACGGGCGTATCGTCCGGCTTGCCCTGAAACTCCCTGCCCTGCACCCGGTACCTTACGCGGTACGCCTCCGCCTCCCGCACCTCCTTCAAAAGCGCCGGCCTCATTCTGGAAGCAATCGTATGGGGTTCCACGCCGGCTTTCTTCTGCTCATCCGTCAAAACCGTGGTAAAATAAGTTTTATTCAGCAGGGCTTCTTCTCCAGGAACGTAATCGGGGAGCACCAGGAAAAAACTCTCCCAAGGATAAATTTCATCATTCCTCCAATAACGGCTTGTGGATTCCAGATCGGCATTCAACTTCCTGCGCCCTGTCAGGCGGACGGCGTCCTCCGGAATGGGGGAGCCGTCCTGAAAACGCGCTCCTTCCTCCGGTTTCCATTCATAACTGGCCCTGAAATGGATGATATCCTGCGGACGGCACTCCAAAACATTCGGGGCAATCCATTTGGAAGAAAACTTCAAGTCTGGAGAAACACTCAGCAAGCCCGGCTTCAACGGCTTGCCAACCTCGGAGGACGCCACCACGGCCTTGTCAAACACAAGCTGGAAGGGCTGTCCCGTCGCCAAATGGGAAGGAACGGAAGAGGGATAGCGCACCGTTGTGGCGGCAAGAGAGGGCGCGATGCTGCAAATACCTAATAGGCAAGCAACAATAAAAGAATGATGTTTCATGCAGGGAGGGGATTTTATACACTCCATCTTCTCCCCCTTTTAGGTTCTCAAGACAAGAAGAAAATCCGCGAATGGCAAAAAAACACATGCAGCAAAGCAGGAGCTATTTGTTGGATGACATCGGCCCCTTGTTCCGCTCTCGTGAAAGCCCCTCTTAAAGCACGTTGAAAATTGCTAGTTCAATATCAATTAAACGGGAGATTTTACAATTAACTCAATTCACACAATTTCCACATTGTTCAAAAATGTGCTGATAAGAAAAAACCGTTTCCCTGGTGTCCCTTCTTCCAAGAACCTGAATATTCACACGTAAACGTATAAGGCGTGGAAACCATTGTGGCGCAAATTATTACCACAATCATTCAAGGTAAGTTGCCTGTAACATTCTCTCCCTTTTCTCTCTTGTACGGTTGAATAAAACAACTAACTCTGATCCTGATTTTTACATTTTACAAATCATTTGAACCAACCTGATTTACAAGACAATGAATAATACCCAAATTACCCTGGAACCCCGCTATCCCTTCGTTCCCATGTTCGCCAACGGACTCCCGCAGGCCGACTTCTACGTCAACGGCATCACCGCCCCCGTTCTCATCTCACCACGTTCCGCTTCCGGCGACACCCGGCACGAATGGACCGGGTACCTCAAGATCATGAAACGCGGTACCTATTTCCTTTCCCTGG
>OHGK01000892.1_pt1 | contig 18087 bp, 16 predicted proteins | sample 1567671 | NCBI WGS metagenome assembly OHGK01 (sample SAMEA3879577, study PRJEB24766) | human gut metagenome | biome: human-associated habitat; feature: feces | place: USA | collected 1985/1987 | reverse complement strand
TTCCGGCTGCTCCGCTGCCACGGCAAAGGCCCGTGTGCCGTTTCCCATGATAAGGTACTTTCTATCATCGGAAATATGGTGGACACCGTAACCGGCTGCCTCCATCTGCTCCCGGCTCATAGCCGTCACCTGAAAGCTGCCCCTCGGTGTCCGCACATTGCCTCTTGAATTAAGGCTTCATTCTCGGCGTCAATGTAAGCGGTTGCCTCGTCAAGAATAACAATCGGCGCATTTTTCAGTACAGCGCGGGCAATCGCAATTCTCTGGCGCTCACCGCCCGACAAGTGACCTCCTGCACCTCCGACAACTGTATGGAATCCATTTTCCAGATTCAGAATGAAATCATAGCAGCCACAATCTCTGGCAGCCTGATATACTTCTTCATCCGTTGCGGATGGTTTTCCCATACGGATATTTTCTAAAACAGTTTCGTCAAAAAGATAGTTGTCCTGTGAAATATAAGCGATGTTATCCATAAGCTGTGACAACGGAATTTTGCGAATATCTGTTCCGTCTAACTTGACAGTTCCGTTTGTTACATCCCAAAATCCCGCAATCAGCTTCGTAATGGTAGACTTGCCGCCGCCACTGGGACCGACAAAAGCGGTAATGCTGTTTTCTGGAATAGAAAGGTTGATATTTTTTAGCAACGGCTTTTCGCTTTCATACGAAAAGCTGACGTTTTCTAACACAATATTGGAAGAATGAATAGACACCGGCGTTTCCGGGCGATCCAGTTCTTTTTCATCCAATACGGCGCACAATTCCCCGACTACTGATTTCATTTGAGAAATGCTGTCCGTAAAGTTCATGGCATTTAAAATTGGTGTGATAATACCCAATGACAGCACGATACAGGTAACAAATTCCGGAACGCTCAGGCTCCCGTTCCGGTACAGGACACAGCCAATAGGAAGAACACACACTAACACACTGGGCCAGATTGTAACAAGCATGGATTTGTAAAGCTGCACGCTTTTCATCCAGTTCACAGCATAGGCCGCATTATCTTCAACGGCATCTGAATATTTCTGGTAAGAATTAGCAGACTGATTAAACGCCTTAATGACTTCTATTCCGCCGATATACTCAACCACAGTGCTGGTCATTTTACGCACGCGCATAATAAGACCCTGGAATTTTTCTTCATATCCATTTGCCATTCCCTTATAGCACAACATACCAATCGGCAGGGTAATCAATGCAGCCAGCGCCATTCTCCAATCCAAAAACAGTAGATAAATCAGAATACAAATTGGAATACAGAGGTTCGCTGTCAGCTCCGGTACTAAATGCGCAAGGGGCAGCATAATGAACGGCCACCGTGTATTCGTCAACAACCTCTACGCTTTCAATGTTGTAAATGCCCTTGATACCGCTAAAATTAGAGTTGGAACGGTCAAAGTCCAGAATTTCCTTTACGCTTTCCGCATTAAAAGCGGCTCCATCTGTAAAAGAAACATCCTGACGAAGTTTAAAGGTAAGGACAGTATATAGACAAAGATCATGTTCATAACCACTTGATTTTCAATGCAGTCAGCTTTGCGGATCATAAGCACTATCATTCCAACAAGCGAAGCTATCACGATATCCGCCGTACCTCCGACCGGCTTTGCAAGGAACACGGTCTGTCTGTCATCATCCCCGGACAGGACAAGGGCAAGAGCTATATTGAACATCAGGCTGCGCAGAACGGCACCAGCTATAAGGCAAAGCTGAAAGCGGCCATCGACCGACTCCTGCCAGCCTGTTCCGATTTAGAAGAACTGCTTCATCGCCTGCAGAGAGAAGGCTATGAGATCAAGCGGGGCAAATATATCTCCGCCAGAGCGCCGGATCAGGAACGATTCACTCGTCTGAAAACCCTGGGTGTGGACTACACCGAAGAAGCCCTTGCCGCCCGGATTGCCGGACGTTCCAGACCTTCCCACCAGCCGAAACCGCAGAACGGAAAGATCAGCCTGCTCATTGATATTCAGAACAACATCAAGGCGCAGCAGAGCGCAGGCTTTACCCATTGGGCGAAGCTGAACAATCTGAAACAGGCCGCTAAGACCATGAATTTCCTGACCGAGCACAGGATAAGCAACTATGGAGAACTGGAAAGTAAACTGGCCGCATTATCCGCACGGAGAGATACCGCTCATGCAGAGATCAAGCGGGTAGAAAGCAGAAGCACCGAACTTGCCCTTGTGATGAAGCACGCCGGAACTTACCGTCAGCTAAAACCGCTCTATGACCGATACCGCAAATCAAATGACAAAGAAAAGTTTCTGCGGGGGCATGAGAGCGAGATCATCCTTTTTGAAGCAGCCGCCAGAGAATTGAAACGGCTGGGGGCTGTGCCGCTGCCGACAACGGAAAGCATGAAAACGGAGCTTGCTAATCTCAACGCAGAAAAGGAACGGCTCCTTACGGAGTACAAAACCGCAAGAACCGAAGCCCAGGAATACGATACCGTCAAGCAGAATGTGGATGCGCTGCTGGCCGTTCCAAAGGAACAGGAACAACAGCGGCGGCATGAGCTGGAATAATTTTCTCTGAAAGACACTGGGCGCAGCTCCCGGCATCCTGTATAATGGAACTGCGGAAGGAGGTTTTACCGATGACAAGAAGCGAAGCAATCAAAGCATTTTTCTTCAAAAGTGTACTGCCCGTAATCGTGGCGCTGATCCTGTATTGTATTTTCAAATCCGCCTGCATGAAGAACGGAGAGCTTGACTATGTATGGCTCTGGATACTCTGCGGGCTGCCGTTTGGCCTCCATCGGATGTGCCTCTGGATCGTGCCGGGCGGCGGCTCCCTGGGTGGAGGGATTGCCCTGTTTGCATTGAACTTTATTATCGGCGGCGTGATAGGCGGTTTCGTTCTGGCATGGCGGTTGATTGTGGCGGTATGGTATGTGCCGCTGACGGTGTACCGGCTGATCGTTGGATGATTTTCTTGCGTCATGGAAATATGGAAAACTGCCGCTCGTGCTGATGGAAAAGCCATTCACGACCTGATGGAAAAAGACAAGCCTTTTCCCACAAGTCTGCAAACAGCTTTCCCACAGCCTCACAATCCTGGCAGTTTACACACATTCCCACAACGCCTACTGCGGCGGCTATCCATCCTTTCCTATCCAATCCTAATGAGAAAATACTATGGAAATTCCTTTTCAACGGAGGTACAATTTGTACCCCCTGTTCAAACAACAGAACCGTGTTAAAGTAATTTGATGATAGCAAAAAGAAAAAGCGGGAGTACAGCCAATCGGATGAACCGAAAAGCTGTACTCCCGTTTTGTGTATCAGAAAGTGTTTGGAATCGAGCCATTTTCTCTATGTGCCAGCAAGCAGACCGACACATGAGAAATCATAAAGGCTCCCTTTGAAAATACGAATACAGGGAATTATTCTGCGTTTTTCGCCCCCTTATCTTCACATATTTTAGACCGTTTGGAATTGTAATGCGGACAAGCGACCAGACACGCCCGGAAACTCTGCTTGCAGCCGTGAACACATTTTTTACAGATATGGTTATACTGCCGTCTGCCGTTCTCGCCCAGGAAGAACGCCCATTCCAGCCTCCACTTCTTGCTTCGGCTCATAGGCAGTCGTGCTCCGGCACATCACGGCCGGGCTTCTTTCCCTCCGGGGGTTTGTGCTCGGCACACTCCCGTTTTGCGTCCTCCAACCGCTCACGGATGGAAGGCTTCTCCGACGTTGTCCGTTCTGCGTACTCCTGGGCTTTTTCCAATTCCTCGCCGCGTCTGCCGTTGTTGATAACGCCGTCGATCATGCCGTAGTCATCCTCCAGCGTCATTTCCGCTGTGCGGAGGGGATTATCCTTTTCCGGCTGTTCCGCTGCCACGGCAAAGGCCCGTGTGCCGTTTCCCATGATAAGATACTTTCCATCATCGGAAATATGGTGGACACCGTAACCGGCCGCCTCCATCTGTTCCCGGCTCATAGCCGTCACCTGAAAGCTGCCCCTGGGTGTCTGCACACGCTCGCCGGTCTCAAAACGGTCTGGCAGATAAGCGAGGTCTTGTTTCTCTGCGGGAACAGGGAGAACAACGATATTGCCATTGATCTGCATAAATCGTTCCGGTGTTTTGAACTGTTCCGTGTATTTCTGGATCAGTTCCGGGGACAGGGACGCAAAATCTTCCTCACCAAGTCCAACCACCAGGAAAGTCCCTGCTACGATATCATAAATTTCTCCATTTTCATCCCGCAGCCCACGGTTCAGATCAAGCCCTATGAGCTTTCCTTCATCATTGCAAACCAGCGCCACCGGGTCAGAAAAGGGATAAGTTGCGCCAATGTCTCCGCCGACCTCCGCCTGCAGGGAATGAAGATCGGGGTCGATCTCCTTCACATAGGGTTCCTTCATAGGCTCCACTACAAGCACAGTCATCTTTTCCGAAGCAGCCCTCTCCGCAGCGGACAGCATTTCATCCGCATGGGACTTGTCCGGGTCATCCAAAGCTGCCTTGACCTCCGCCGGGTCAAAATCAAGAAATTCCTCATAGCCCGTGGCGTCCTTGAACTTTTCAATCTCCGAAGGAAGATAGTCCTCCTGCGTCTGCCCCAGTGCTGCCAGCTTTTCATCCAAAGCGGAAATGCGTCCGGCCATCAGATTTTCATACAGTTCTTCCTTTGCGGCGTGTGCCTCCGGGTGCTCCGCCGCATACTGTGGATCGTTCTGACGGAAAAACTCGTCCATGTCAAAGGCGATGTCCATAGCCCACTCGGATTTTTCTTCTTCGGGAAGATCGTCTTGGAAAGTCATCACCCGGTACTCATCGGGGATACTGTCGCGCTCGCCGTCATAATACTCATGGAAGGCTTCTCTGGTATCCCGCACATAGCCCTGATCGGTGAAAGTGCCGTTTTCCTCCAATGCCACATCCCGGCCATAAGCTTCATAGTCGATGTAGTTCTGCAGGTGGGCGGGAACCTGAGTGACTTCCAGTTCCTCAATGTAATAACGCCCCAGATCGTCATAGTCATGGATATCAGGGTAAATATCATAGCAGTCCAAGTTTTCCGTGAGGTTGATGATCTCCTGCAGGCTGCTGGTATAGTCTCCGATCTCCATAGCGGCCTGGAACTTCGCATAGTCGCTCTGATCCATTTCATCCAGCTTCGACGCCAGATAATTCAGCTCGTCCAGATTCTCATATTCACCCAGCTTACTGTAAAGACCGTCCACATAGCAGTCATAGTCCGTGATGAACCATTCCTCATAGGGCTGGCCGAAGTCATCCTTCTGACCGATCCCGATCCGCTTAAACACTTCTTTCAATTCCTCGGCGGTGGTGGGAAACTTCACCCACTCGCCCACAAGCTCGCCCTCATTGTACTTCCCAAGATTGGTGATAAAGGCGGCAAAGGGATAATCCTTGTCGTGATCGTAATATGGCATATCAGCACCTCCTTACAGTTCCGGCGCAGACTTTTCTTTATGGGGCTGCGCCTTGCTTTTCTCTGCACATTCCTTCTTGCCCTGTTCCAGTCGTTCCCGGATGGAGGGCTTTTTCTCCGGCTCCGCAGGGCGTTCATGCACCCACTCGTCGCCGGAAAGAGAAATATATCCGTGTTCCGTAAAATGCCCCTGTTCCTCCTGCATGGCGTACTTGCCAAACGGAACAGGGTCGATTGCCTTCAGAAGTTCCGGTGGCAGCAGCATATCCATGTGCTGTGCCAGATACCGCCAGCCCAGATCGTTCAGATTGTGGATGTTTGGCTCAAATACGAAATAGTCGATGTTGGCCGCAAACTCCTTGAACTGCTCCGGCGCTGTCAGCTTGAAGGGCGATGCCTGCACTGCCGCTAACAGTTCCCGATCCTCCGGGGAGAGGGCAGCCACCGCCGCCCTCATTTCAGGTAAATGTTCCAAAGTTTTATTTTCTGCCATTGACACCTTCCTTTCTTTTCGGAAATTCCAGCTTGAAATTGATGTACTTGCCGCCCGTGTCATCCAGGATCACCGCAGCGTCATAAGTGGCCTGTTTCTTTTCAGACCACATTCCCTTGACATTGGTACGCCCCTTTTTCAGAAGGTCCGTTGCCATCTTCTTTGTCAGTTCCTTCTTGCGGCTCGTCCAGAAGCGGTCATTTTTCCAGAGAACAAAACCACAGGACCGATCCGAACAGGCAAAGTTTTTCTTCCCCTCATAGACCGGCTGGCCGCAGCGGGGGCAGGTGCCGATCACTTCCTTCTCCGGGGCAAACAGCTTTTTGCCGTCCTCGGAAATGCAGGAATAGGTGGACACGATCTCCTGGACCATCATGCGGATACCATCCATGAAGGTATCCTGGTCAGCGCCGCCCTTTGCGATCTCCGTCAATTTCTGTTCCCATTCCGCCGTCAGCATAGGAGAGGTCAGCGGCTCCGGCAGGATCGTGACAAGGTTGATACCGGCTTTTGTGGGGATCAGGCTCTTGCCCTTGCGTTCCACAAATCCGGCTGCCACCAGTTTTTCGATGATTGCCGCCCTGGTCGCAGGCGTGCCAAGACCTTTTCGCTCCGCCTCGTCTGGAATATCGTCCTTGCCCGCGTTCTCCATAGCGGACAGGAGGGTATCTTCGGTGTAGGGCTTCGGCGGCTGGGTGAAATGCTCAGTGACGGAAACCTCCGCACCGTCAAAAGTCTGCCCTTCGGTGAAGTCCGGAAGTGTGCCGCCGTCCCCATCCGCAGGCTTTTCTTTCAGGAAGATTCGGAAGATACGGTCAATCTCCCGCCAGCCTTCGGAGAGGATGCGTTTTCCCTTTGCGGTGAAGGAATGGCCGCAGCAGTTGAAAGTTGCCGTGACCGCCTCATACACATACGGCTCTGCCGATGCACACAGCAGCTTGCAGCAGACCAGCAGAAACAAATTGCGTTCGCCCAGAGGCAGAGCCTTGATATCCGTTTTTTCAATCTCCATCGTGGGGATAATGGCGTGGTGGTCGGATACATCCTTGTCGGAGATCATGGCCTCCACCAGTGGAAAGAAGTTTGTGCAGCCATCAAAGGGCGGCAGCTTTGCCGCCAAGTGGATCACGCAGGAGGCCATTTCCACCATGTCGGAGGTCAGATACCGGCTGTCCGTGCGGGGATAAGTCAGCAGCTTCTTTTCGTAGAGGCTCTGGGCGTAGTCAAGGGTTTGCTTTGCCGTATATCCGAACAGGCGGTTTGCCTCACGCTGCAAGGTGGTAAGGTCATAGAGCTTCGGAGGCTGCTCCTTTTTCTGCTCTTTCGTGACAGAGGTACAGGTGACGGCCGCACCCTTGCACATGGCCGCTGCCTGTTCTGCCTCCGCCGGATCGGTGAACTTCTCCGACACCGCCTCGGCTCCGTCCAGCGTCAGGCGCAGCAGATGATATTTCTCTTTGTGGAACAGCGTGATCTTTGTGTCACGCTCCGCCAGCATTGCCAATGTGGGGGTCTGAACACGGCCCACATTCAGGGTTCGGTGATAGAGGACGGAGAAAAGGCGGGTGGCGTTGATTCCCACCAGCCAGTCCGCTTTCTGGCGGCAGAGGGCAGATTGATACAGGGCTTCATAATCGGTGCCGGGGCGCAGATCAGAAAAGCCCTCCCGGATAGCGCTGTCCTCCATCGAGGAAATCCAGAGACGGAGGACCGGCTTGCGGCAGCCGGTCATTTCATACACCAGACGGAAGATCAGCTCACCTTCACGCCCGGCGTCACAGGCATTGACGATGGTATCCACGTCGGGTCGGTTCATTAGGGCGCGTAGATTTTCAAAGGCGTCCTCCTTGCCCGGTGCAAGCACATAACGGAACGCCTCCGGCAGAATGGGAAGATCGTCATAGCGCCATTTCTTGAAACGCTCGTCATAGCCGCCCGCATCCATCGGGGATACCAGGTGCCCAACGCACCAGGATACAAGAAGGCCGTTGCCCTCATAAAAGCCATCGGCCCTGGATGAAGCACCCAGGGCCGACGCGATAGATTTTGCCACACTCGGTTTTTCTGCGATAATCAGTTTACTCATTCTTTTCCTCCGTTTCCTCGTCCTCGGTCAGATATTCTTCTTCATCCTCCAGGTCGAAATCATCCAGATCAGCGGGAACTTTCTTTCCCTGCTTCGGTTTCAGCACCAGGAAATAGACCGCCGTACCACCTCCGGCTGCAAGGATCAGCAGCACCGCCAGGATCGCCCCGGTATTGCTTTTCTTTTCGGGTTCCGGATTCTCCGGCTCGGTAGGCTCCGCAACTTTCTGTTCTGTGCCAACACATTCACTGAGGTTTTTTACGCAGATCTGGCAAGCGGTGTTGACCGCTCCGGCCTGGCACTTTTCCGTACAGGTGCAGACAATAGGTGTTTCCGCCTTTTCTCCATCCTCCGTGAGTGCCATGAGGTCGGCTTCATCCACCTGATTCAGAAAATGCACGGTTTCCTCGCCCTCGTCGTCACGGTCGATAATGAGATAGAACACATTGCCGTTCTTCGTTTCCACTGTGATAAACTGTTTGCCACTGGTGGTAGGGCTGCCGATATCGTCGATCAGCGAAAGGTTCCCGTCCGGCGTCAGGGCGGCACCGCCATTCAGACCGCCGCCCAGCATCCCCAGCAGATTTTCCAGCGTTTCCGCGTCCAGAGAGAAAGGACCTTCCCCGGAGCCAGCCTCGCCGTCACTTACCGTCATGTAGCCGGAATAGACATAGCCGATTTTCTCTGGCAGGATGACCTTCAGCCAGTCGCCGTCCGTGCCGATCACCTTCACGGTCGTTCCGTTGGGAAGCTGGGTGAAGGCGGTGTAGTCCATTCCCGCACCCGTGCGGACATTCAGATTGCCGCCGCCCGTGGTGACGGTGCCGGTCTGCCCGGAGTCATTTTCGCCGGAACTGAACTGGATACCGTCCTCGGTGACGGATACCGTGACCTGGCTGCCGGCCAGAGCAGAAAGCAGATCAGAGACATCATCGGCCGTTTCCTGTTCAGCCACGGATTCCGTGCTTTCCTCGCCGCCGCTGGCAAAGGCGGTGACAGAAAAAGCGGCAGTGCTGAGCACCACCGTCAAAAGAGCCGATACCATTTTTGTCATAAAGTTATGCTTCATCCTCGTATCCCTCCGTTTCCTCATTCTCGGTGTCTCCCTCCTGCAGCATACCTTCCGGCAGGGAGATCATGCCGCTGGCATAGGCTTTCAGGAAGGCGGTCAGTTCCTTGTTATCCATCTTCACGGCTTTCACCATGCGGACGATTTCCAGATTTTCTTCCTCCGCAAGCTGGGCCTCCAGCGCACGAAGGCGTTTCTGCTGCTCCGCGATCTTTTCTTTGGTTTTCGCAATGTCATTGCGGATCTTCTGTGTCGTTGCCATAAATCAAATTACCTCCATATCGTTTTTTAGTTGTAGGGTGGTCGCCCGAAAGCGTAAAAGTGGGATTGCCAGTAGCTTGTGTTAATATCTGCATACTGGATGGGGTCGCCGCAGTGCAGCATTTTTCCGCCGCCCACATAGATACCCACATGGGAAACGCCCGGTGTATCGTAAGTGCCGACGAAAAAGATCAAGTCGCCGGGTCTTGCGTTGGCAGAGGATACCGGGGTGGAAATATTGTAGAGCCCCTGGGCTCCCAGCCTGCCCGTATTGCAGACGCCGCTTTGCGTCAGCACCCAGGACACGAAGCCGGAGCAATCAAAAGAAGTATTCGGATTGCTGCCGCCCCAGACATAGGGATAGCCGATGTACTTCTCCGCCTCGGTAATGAGCGCTGCAAAGGTTTCATCTTCCAGTGCGGAAGGCGGGATATCATAGGTGGTTGGCGGTTTGGTGTACTTGTCTACATAGCCGGAGCCTGGGAACAAATCTTCCCGGTTCCCCAGCGTCGCCATATAGACCGCATACAGGGAAAGCGTTTCTTCGTCCATGATGTAGACCGGCACATGGGAAAGGTCGAAGTTTTCCAGCTTCACCTTGCAGATATAGTAGTTGTATGGTACTTCCACGTCATAGTCGTTTCCTTCGCTGTCTGTCCGTGTCTCCGTCCGATAGCGTACCTCCACCTCCACGGTCTGCGTCAGGATATACTGCTTTTCAAAGAGCATTTGCAATTCAGCCTGAACCTCGTCGATGGTGAACACCCCTTCATGGAACGCCGTGAGAATGGAGATCAGCACATAAGGGTCATGCTCGATCTCATCCAGATCAAAACGGTATTCGTCATATCCGGGGTGCAGAGCCTCATAGTGGTCCAGCTCATATTGAAGCTCCTGCTCCAGTTCGCAGTAGGCCGCCTCCGCAGCCAGCATATCCGTGTCCTCGGAGAGATAAGAGGAAGTAAATACACCGCCCACACCGGAGCCCGCCATCATGGAACAGGAAGATACCCCGCCAAACAGCAGAGCAACACAGGCACCAATGCCGATCACCAACAGAACCGCCCGGCTATGATGCTTGATGTAGAGAAAGGTTTCCTTGAATGCGTCCTTTGCTTTCTGTGCCGCACTTTTCGCCGTGGCCGCTGTGTTCTTTGCGGTTTTCTCTGCCTGTCGCAGCTCCTTTGCATAGTTCCGCTTGATCCGCTGTTTCTGCAGAAAGCGGGATACCGGGTTAGAAGCCGCCAATACAGGATCATCATGCAGTGCCTTTTGGTAAAGGTAGTCGGCGTTTGCCTTAAAAGAAGCCTGCTCTGCCTTCGCCGCGTCACGCCAGGGCTTTGTGCGGTGATGGTGGACGGCGGCACGGACTTTGCCTTTTCCGTAGGCAAGCCCGCGTTCCGTCAGCACCTCGCCCTTGTGTCCAGCCTCAACACCCACATTTTCCTGTTCCACCTCATGCACCTTCGCATGGGCGGCATGGACGATCTCATGGACCGGCCGGGAAAGTGGATTGTGCCGCAGGCGTCCATTGGGGCGTTTCTCCACTTCTTCAAAGTGAAGCTGCGTTTTGCCTTTTCCGGCTGTCTCGTCAAAAACACGCTCGGTATGGAGAACTTTCTTTGTGGGGATGGCTGCTTTTGCCGCATCCAATTTGTCCGCCGCACGGTCGGAACGGTCGATGTACTTTCCAAGTGCGGGATCGGCACGTTCTTCCTCGGTAAATTGCAGGCGGGAGGACGGGCGCTGCCTTGCGGCAGAACCATCCCGCACCGCCTGGGTGTCAGCCTTTTCCGCCTTTCGTGCGCTTTTCTTCTCATGGTGTTCCGCCGCACGCAGGGCAAGGTCAGCCGCAGCGCCAGCGGATTCTTCCGAAGAAGCGGACAGCTCCGTTTCCGGCTCCCGGCTGCTGATATGTTCCACCTCGCCCGTGGCAAGGTTTTCCGATACCGCACCGTCACGGGTCATTTTCTGCGTGATCTTATCGGTCGCTTTCAGTTCCCTCATAGGCAGTCACCTTCCTTTCCATAGGGGCAAAAGTCGCCGCAGGTGCCATTCTCAATCATGGCGATATAGCGGAAAATGGGATATGCCTGGGGCGGGCAGACCGCATTTCCCAAAGTTTTCAGCCGCAGTGCCCGGTCATCCATGCGCTCGGTCATGCGGGGGATTCCTTCCGGTTCGGCGGTCCAGAGGATACGTCCGTCCATCCTTTCGGGAAGCCCATGAGCCATTCCACCCAATCCGGGTTCAGTGCTGCCGTTTCGGACACTGGCTGTTCCTGGGAGATGATCTGCGCCGACAGGTTCCCGTCCTTCTTCGCCGGATCGAAGGCCGACGGCTTCAAGGTTGAGCGGAAACCGTCCGACGCCACCGGGGTCAGATAGAATACCGCCGCCGACAGGCTGAGGCTCCAGATCGCCCCATTTCGGTTCCTCTTGCGGAATATCCCATTGTCCGACAGGAACACATCCAGGCTTGCCGCGTCCCTGGCGGTGTTGTTGTCGGAGGCAAGGGGTGTGGGAAACATCAGCCGCGACGATAAAAGTTCGCTGGCGCTCATGCCATGCGCCGATACCGCAAGCCGGAAATACGAATGGGAGAACAGCGTATCCCGCTTTTGCCAGGTCAAAGATCGTTTTGTCGAGCCCCATATTGATGAAGCCAGCAACATTTTCCCCAAGCACCCAACGGGGCCGCAGCTCGGTAATAACGCGGCACATTTCCGGCCACAGGTAGCGTTCATCCGCAAAGCCCTTCCGTTTTCCGGCGGTGGAGAAGGGCTGACAGGGAAAGCCGCCTGAGATAACGGTAACTGTTTCAAGTCCTGTTTTTTCAAAAAACGCCTCCTTCGTGAAAGTAGTAATATCCCGGAACCTGGGAACATCCGGCCATCGTGCGGAGAGGACGGAGTGCGGAAAATCCGCCCACTCGCATTGGCAAATGGTTTCAAACCCGGCAGCCTCCGCCGCCAGGTCCAGACCGCCAATGCCGGAAAACAGGCTCACATGGGTCAGTTTATTCATGGTCCTTCGGCGCACGGAACGGTTCGATCTCACTTTCCAGCTCCGCAAGAACCGCCTCCATATCCGCCGTGACCGCCTTGCTTCTGGCAATCAGCCGGTTCATCACATCAAAGAAGGTTTCGCCCTCCTGTTTTTCTTCCGTATGCAAATAGCGGGGATCATTCATGTTCGTTTTCTCCTTTCCCGGTTTCACCAAGTTTTGTCGTCATAATGCTGTAAAGCTCGTTGTCCTTCGGGAAGTCATCCACAAAAGGCAGGATCACATTGCCGAAGAAGATCAGCCCCTCGCCGGGGCCTGCGTTGCTGATATGCGCCGCCTGCTGGTTGGAGATATTCAGACGCTCACAGAGGATTTTTCTGTCTCCGCTGGCCTGGTTCAGAAGGTACACAAAATCGCTGTTTTCAAAGATATTCTCGATCTCCGGTGAGGAAAGCAGGTCCTTGATGTTCTGCGTAATTCCCGTGGGGATACCGCCCCATTTGCGAAAGCGTTTCCAAATCTCCACGCTCCAGGAACCAACCTCACCGCGCAGCAGAAGGTGGAACTCGTCCACGAAATACCAGGTGGATTTGCCCTGATCCCGGTTCTGGGAAACACGGTTCCACACCTGATCCTGGATTACCAGCATACCCAGGCTTTTGAGCTGCTTTCCCAGCTCCTTGATATCGAAGCAGACAATGCGGTTGTTGATATCCACATTGGTGCGGTGGTTAAAAACATTCAAACTGCCATGCACATACAGTTCCAGTGCTGCCGCGATCCGCTGTGCCTCCGGCTCCGGCTGCCGTTTGATCTCGTCATACAAATCTTCCAGCAGCGGCATATTCTCCGGGCGGGGGTCTGCAATATAGGGGCGGTACACGATCCGCACGGCACGGTCAATGACCGTCTTTTCCACTGGCTCCAGACCGTTCCGGCCGCCTGCCGCCAGTTCACAGAACGACAGGATAAAGTCAGATTTCAGCGCCAGCGGGTTATCATCCTCGCTGTAATTGAGGTTGATATCCATAGGGTTCACATACTGCGTGCTGGTAGGCGAGATTTTGATGACCTGGCCTTCCAGACGGTTCACCAGCGGAAAATATTCTGCCTCCGGGTCGCAGATCAGAATATCGTCCTTTGTATTCAGGAACACACCCACGATGGAACGCTTTGCGGAAAAGCTCTTACCGCTGCCGGGCGTACCTAAGATCATGCCGTTGGGCGTTTTCAGCTTTTTGCGGTCAGCAAGGATCATGTTGCCGGAAGTGGCATTGAGTCCGTAGTAGAGGGCTTCACCGCCGTGGAAAATCTCCTGCGTGGTGAAAGGAACGAACACCGCCACCGCCGAAGTGGTAAGTCCGCGCTGTATCTTAATGCGGTTGACACCCAGGGGCAGAGCCGACACGAAGCCGTCCTCCTGCTGAAAGTCCAGCCGCACCAGGGAGCAGTTATATTTCTGCGCCACGCTTGCCGCACGGAGAAGGTCATTCTCCAGCTTTTGCTTGCTGTCCGCAAAGTTCACCACCAGGAAGGTCATCAGGAACATTCGCTCATTTCTGCTTTGCAGGTCACGGAGGATATTCTTTGCCTCGCCTGCGTAGGTGGCAAGGTCGGTGGGGATGATATCCATATCGAAACCTTCCCGCACTGCCTTTTTCTGTGCATCGATCTTCATACTGTCAATGTCGGTGATCTTCCGCTTGACCGTCTTGATTGCCTCGTTCTGATCCATGCTGCGGATATGGAGGCTGACAAGCAGCCCGCTGTCCGTATCCAGCAGTTCGGTGAGCATACGGTCATCCATTTCCGGTGCGCTGATCTGCAGAAAGGACACGGCACAGAATTTATCCGCCATCGTGAACTTCCTTGCTTCACCGAAGCGGAAAGAAGAAGGTGCGATAAAATCCTGGACCGACAGGCCGGAAGGGGCAAGCCAACTCCATTCAAAGGCAAACCGTTCCCCGTCCGGGTGCAGGATGCCGTGGAGCATTTCCAGCCACTCCTTGCCGCCAAGCTCCTTTGCCAGAGCGCCCATGACCTTGAAATGGTTGAGGGCGTCCATGACAATCCGGGAAAATCGTGCCCGTGCGGTTTTGCTGTCCCGTGCCTCGATGGTGAGGGTCAGGTACTTTGTTTTGATAAGACCGTTGTTGCCCCGTTCAAGCTGCTTGCGGAGCATTTGCGTGTAAAGCTCACGGATATGGTCGAAGTGATCTCCCTGCGCTGCGATCTCGATACGCTTTACAAAATCCTCCCGGTTCATGCGGCGGCTCACAAGGGAAAGCTGCATCCCGATAGAAGCGTCATGGGCGTTATACATATCGCAGAGGGCTTCAAAGATCGCCGTCTGGTCGTCAGGCTTTGCAAGCTGATAATTCACATCCTCGAACTCGATACACTTCGACCAGGTGTGGTCGTCCAGCTTGCACAGACCGTCCGGGTACATCTGGCGAAACGGTAAGGTATCTTGTGCGGAACGTATCTTGCCGTCGCCTCTGGCAGTTTCCAGGATACGGCTGATCTCACGCTTTTCCGCAGCGGTCAGCTTTACCGTGGGTTTTGCCGCCTGCCGTGCCTGCGGCTCTGGCTTTCGCTTTCTGAACAATGGCTTTCACCTCCTTTTCCGCCTGAGCCTGCCTCTCCAGGGCTGCGTAGAAATTGTTTGTCTGGTAAGGCCGTTCTTTCATCCGCAGGAACATACAGCGGATGACCTGTCCGGCCACCACTTCCAGGGGTTGGCCGTGCCGCTCATACATGGCGAGCAGAAAGAACGGGAGCATGACGATAATCATGCAGAACGCGGCGGCGCTGTTACTAGCCGTGCGTCTGAGCAAAAAGAAAAGCGGTACTCCGATGAGTGCCGCCGCTCCGAAACATATAAGCTGCCGTTTGGTAAGCCCAAACAGCACTTTGGATTTTACTTTCGTCAAATCCTTTGGAATGGTTACATACGCCAATTTATCAAGCCTCCTTAATGCGCTCCGAACAGGCTCTTAGAGAGGCTGCCGGTCTTGAACAGGGCGAAGCACAGCAGGACCGTGTAGCCCATGCAGGCCCATATCGCGCCTGAGATATTTCCGTCCGTGGCGATACTCTGTACCAAAACAGAGTAGATTCCCACGCATACCATGATTAGAAATGCCTGGAACGCCAATGCAAACAGGGATTTCAAGTAGTTCTGTCCTGTATGGCTCCAATCCCGGTTCGTCATAGTGGCAAGCGGGATCGGTCCAACGGAAGTCGTCAAATACACCTCGATCATGCGGCCGTAGATGACAAGCATGATACAGATGGAAAGGGCGTTCATGGTAAGTCCCACAAAAAGGGACTGAAACCACAGCCCGAACAGTTCTCCCGTGCCCAGGGCTTCAAGCTGCGCCTCCATATCCGTGATGACGCTGCTGATATCAATGGAGGTATTCCCGATGATGACGCCTGCGCTGCTGTTCACAACGCTTTGCCCCACATCGAAGATACCCATGACGATATTCCATGTGTTCGTCACAATGAGGACGGCACAGAAGGTCTTGAAAATCCACTTGAAGAACATCCAGGTATCTACATCGTGCAGATTGTTTTTCTCTGTCACAAGCTGGATCAGCTCATAACACATTACGAATGTCAGGATAACCCCGGCGATTGGAACGATCACCGTTTCAGAGAGGTTTCGGATCATAGAAAAGACGCCGCTGTTCCATGCCAGCGGCGTCTGTCCCACTTCACCGGCGATCTCGCCTACTTTGGTATTGACCGTATCGAACATGCCCGACAGGTTTCCCGTGATCCCCTCGATGAGCAGCCCTCGGAGCCATTCATCGAGTTTGTCGAGTATGCCGCCCATAAGCGATCACCGCCGGACGATCAACCGAACAAGCCGGAGAGGAGAGGTACAAGGGTGATGCCGATGAGGGCGACACCGCCGCCGGCCATCAACTGTTTTATCCCCAATTAGGTGTAAAACTCTGCTCGATGGCGGGCGGCGGCGTACAAAAAATCTATATGGTGTTTTTAAGAGAACCGTCCCGGCGGGACAGGTCAGGCAGTGACCTGTTCCACCTCCGGGATGGGTTTGAGATTAAAATGAATTTCGATAGAAATGTGTCTTGTTTTATCTTCGTCAATGCGCTCATGCACGACGATTTCTTTGATTAAGCGGTTGAGGGTGGCTGCGTCCAACTCTGTGATGTTGGCATATTCCTGAATGGCTTCCACCCATTGTTTTGCGTCATTGGCAAGCTGGACTTCATCGGACAGCCGCTTTCTGCCCTCGGACACTTTTGTTTTAAGCTCCGTCTGCTCGGTCTGTGTCTTTTCCAGCATGGTGTTGAAATTCTGCTCACTGATACGCCCTGCAATCATATCCTCATAAAGCCGCATTACCATTTTGTCCAGAACCTCAATCCGTTCCTCGTCCCTTGTAAGGGAGCGTTCCATTGCTTCCCGCTGTTCCCGCTGCTCGGCTTCACAGGTATTGGTCAGGCGGTCAGCAACCGCTTCCCCGTCCATCAGGGCAGCTCTGGCACATTCCCGGATTTTCCGCAGCACATGGCTGTAAAGGGTGTCATAATCAATCCGGTGCTGGGTGCAGTGGTTCTTTCCAAAGGCATTGTAGGTCTTGCAGGAGTAAATCCGCTGGGGATGTTTTGCGTTTGTGTAGCGTATCGTCAGCGACTTCCCACACTCGCCGCATTTTATCAGTCCGGCAAACAGGCTGATTTCATTGGTCTGCCCCGGACGCTGGCGGGATTTCAGCTTGTTCTGCACAATGTCAAAGCTCATGCGGTCAATCAGCGGTTCATGCTGTCCTTCCACTACAATCCAGTCCTCCGGCTTCTTTTCCCCAATCGTGCCGATTTTGAAACGGTAGTCCTTTTTCTGGGAAGCAATCGCCCCGGTGTAGACGGGATTCATCAAAAGGTCTTTGATAACGGAGAAGTCCCACATATACCGCCCGTTTTCCGGGTCTTTCTTTTCCCATTTGGTGCGGGTATTGCGAAGCCCCCGTTCCCGGTTCCACCATGTGGGGCAGGGGATTTTTTCTTCCTCCAGCCGTCTGCGGATATAGTTCGGACCATGACCGTTTAGGGCATATCCGAAAATCAGCCGCACAATCGGGGCGGTTTCCTCGTCAATGAGCAGATGGTTTTTGTCCTCCGGGTCTTTCCGATACCCAAACGGGGCAAGACACCCGGTAAACTGTCCTTTCTGCGCTTTCAGAAGATAAGAGGAATGGACTTTCTTGGAAATATCCTTGCTGTACATCTCGTTCAGGATATTCTTGAACGGGGCAATGTCGTTGTTATCCCGCAGGGTGTCGATACCGTCATTCATGGCGATATAGCGGACACCGTTTCTTGGGAAAAAGTCCTCAATCAAATGCCCGGTTTGCAGATAGTTACGCCCCAGTCGGCTGAGGTCTTTCGTGATGACAAGGTTGATTTGCCTGCGCTCAATGGCTCTCAACATTCTCTGTAAATCAGGACGCTCCATATTAAGACCTGTGAAGCCATCGTCCTGATAGACTGCCACAACCTCCCATCCCTGCTTTTCGCAGTATTTTTCCAGCATATCACGCTGGTTTGCGATACTGGCACTTTCGCCTTGCAGGTCATCGTCCTTTGACAGCCTGCAATAGACCGCTGCACGATAGCCCCCGGCAAGTGCCGAACCGATTGTTCTGTATTCCATTTCGTTCATCATAGCCATTTACCCACACAATCCAGACGGTATCTGGCTCTGTTGAACCTCATCTTCA
>OHGK01000880.1_pt1 | contig 18222 bp, 13 predicted proteins | sample 1567671 | NCBI WGS metagenome assembly OHGK01 (sample SAMEA3879577, study PRJEB24766) | human gut metagenome | biome: human-associated habitat; feature: feces | place: USA | collected 1985/1987 | reverse complement strand
TGATTACCGGCCAGCCAATATACACTGTATCCGCCAAAACTAGCACCAACCGCTCCCAAACGGTCTTTATCTACATACTTCTCTTTGCAAATATCGTCAATTGCCGAAAGGTAATCCTGCATGCACAAACCGCTATAGTCGCCACTGATCTGCTCCAACCACTCCATACCGAAGCCTGGAAGTCCTCGACGGTTGGGGGCAATGATAATATAATCATTGGCCGCCATCAACTGAAAGTTCCAACGATAACTCCAAAACTGACTTACAGGAGATTGTGGGCCACCCTCACAAAACAGCAGTGTGGGATATTTCTTATCCGGATTGAAGTGCGGTGGGTATATAACCCAACAAAGTTCTTGTTTTCCGTCAACTGTATTTACCCACCTTTCTTTGACTTCTCCTAAAACAAGTTGCTTCAAAATATGCTCATTCTCAAAAGTCAATTGGGTCAAAACCTTCTTACCCTTACGTCCAAAAGTCAAATGATAAACATCATCAGGTGCACTCATACTATGACGCTTCAACAACAAAGAGTTTTTCTGATTGCCTAACCCTACCAAAGAATAATCATAATCACCTTCAGTCAACTGCTCCACCTTTCCCTCTAAATCGGTACGATAAACATGAGTGCGGCCGTGCCAAACTCCAGTAAAATATAATTGCTTACTGTCATCTAGCCAGCAAAACTCATTCACACCACTTTCAAACGATTCAGTCACATAAAACTTTTTTCTTGTTGCCAGTTCATATACACACAACCTCGTACGATCACTTTCGTAGCCATCGCGCTCCATACTTAACCAAGCAACATATTTACCGTCTGGCGAAAATGAAGGATTCTGGTCATAGCCCAAATTACAATCAACTCCCCTGAAGGCCGGATTTCCCTGCTGGTTCTCCAAGGAACGGGTTGGGTCAACATGAACGTCTGTATATCCATCAGGCTTACAAATATTCTTACTCTTTTGAGTATTAACATCATACAGATAAATATCACTGTCTGTGCTAATGGCATATGCCAATCCACTCTTTTTCCGGCAAGTATATGCCACCTGATTTCCATCTTGGCTCCAAGCCAATTGCTCAATACCACCAAATGGCATCATCGGTGATTCAAAAGGCTCATCCTTCAAAATATCATATGCTCCTGTTATTTTCTGACCATCATAAGTAGCCACGAATGGATGAGGCGCTGATTTAACATACGTATCCCAATGCTTGTACATCAAATCATTACATACCATACCGGATGACAGAGGTAGATCCGCATCGTTGGCTTGTATCGAGGTCTGCTGTGGCACTTCTTTCACCAAAAGCACTTTCTTTTCATCAGGAGAGAAAAGAAATCCCTGCACGTCTACTGGCTCGTTTGATATTTGTTTTCTATCGCTACCATCAGCATTCATTTCCCACAATTGCATGGAACCACTCTCGGAAGAAAGAAAAACAATCCGTTTACCCTCCTTAACAAAAACTGGCGACATTTCTTGAGAGGAAGTTGTTGTCAGTTTACGATTTTCTTTACTGACCATATCCAATGTATAAAGGACGGAATGGCTTTTGTTCTGTTCCACGCTATAATAAGAAACCGAATAAACAGCTAACTTTCCATCAGGAGACAATGAAAAATCCCCCAATCGTCCCATAGCCCATAATGCCTCAGGCGTAAGCCGCCCATCTTTAATGCTCAAAGACTGTTTCCCTATGAAATCACCATCACTGGGAGCCGCCATAGATTCAGACGATAGTGTTGAAACCATCAACGACAAAGATGCCAACATAGTAGTTATGTTCATACTCTTATAAAATTAATAAGAAGGAATGCCATAAGCAAATCCTTTTCAGGGATTACATACTCATCTGCACTCCTTCTGTCAGTTTATCGCATAAATTATTATCTATTACCTTTTTTACCCCTAATCCTTTTTGTTTTGCTGGCGACGACGCTGTTCTTCCATCATTTCTTGCTGTTGCTTCTGCAAAGCCTCCAGACGCGCTGCCAATCCACTAGGTTTTTTGTTCGGATTATTCTTATTTGCCTGATAATATGCCTCCAACTTTTCCAAAATTCTCTTCTCGTCAACAGTTTTACGCAAATACCACATAGTCAAAGCACTTGCAAGCAGAGAGATAAAATAATAATAGTTCAAGCCAGATGAATAGTCGTTAAACATGAAGAAGAAGAATACGGGCATCAAATACATCATCCATTGCATAACCTTCATCTGTTCAGCCTGATCACCGGACATTGACTCTCGCTGCTGACGCATTGTCATATACGTATAAAGCAAATTGGTCAGACAGAAAAGAATGCAGAACAGGCTCAAGTGATCGCCCAACAACCATAAGTCTGTATTCCATGAAATTATACTATCATAGGTAGACAAATCCTCTGCCCACAAGAAACCTTGTTGACGGAGTTCAATTGCGTTAGGAACAAAATTAAACATAGCAATCCAAATTGGAGCCTGTATCAACATAGGCAGACATCCTCCCATAGGACTGACGCCATATTGCGAATAGAGCGTCATCATCTCCTGCTGGCGCTTCATTGCATCTTCCTTGTTAGGATACTTTTTGCTTATCTCATCTACCTTTGGTTTCAACACTCGCATCCGTGTACTGCTTAAAAAACCTTTTTTAGTAGGCGGATAAACAATAATGCGGAGCAAAATTGTTATCAACAATAACACAATGCCCATAGGTAACCCCAACTGTGTCAAGAAATCGAATACATACAAGGTAAAGAAACGGTTAATCCAACGGAACAATGGCCATCCCAGATATACCAATTCTTCCAAATGTAAATCTTTTTCACCACCGACGGCATATTTGTCCATTGACTGAAGCAATCTGAACTGATTTGGCCCAAAATACAATTGGAAATTAGACTTTCCTTTTCCGGTTGGATCGAAAGATGCCAACATATCAGCCTTATACTCCTTCAAATAGTTTCCCGGATTGTCTTTTAAGTAAGGAGTACTTTCAAAAGACTTTGCTGTCATCGGATTTTCCGAAATCAGCACACTGCTAAAATACTGGTTTTTGAAAGCCACCCAGGAAACTTGTCCTTCGACATTGGTTTCTTTTTCGGCCTCGTATTCACTAAGTTTTTCTGTATCATCACCATACAAGCGGTAAGTCAATGTAGAATACTGATTTTCGAACTTGAATCCTTTCTCTAACAGACTCACTCTATTACTCCAGTTTATCTTAATAAAATCTTGTGCAGCAGAAACATATTTATCAATACCTTGAGTTTCTATTGAGAAGTTCAAAAGATAACCGCCATCGCTTAGTTTATAAACAATATCAAACAAAGCCGTACTATCAGCTGAAAGCAATCTCATGGTAACTGCGTCGGCTGTATGATTCACCGGTACAAAATCAAAATCGGAAGTAGTAAACGCGCCATCTTTCGTGTCCAGCGTAAAAGACATGTCAGCATCATTCCTCCGATACAGATGAAGAGGATTATTCTTCCCCTCATCAAAATCATTGTAACTACGGTACCGATATTCATCCGAATCTGCTTTTTTCTCTTTCAGATAAACATTGGCTACAGTTCCTCCCTTACAATTCAACTCTACACGCAATTTTTCATTTTCAATTGCCACCAAACTATCTTTTCCCGTTGTTTCACAATTAAAAAACAGCGATGTACTATCCTTCGAGACAATAGCCATCTGCTTTTTTTCCGCATTCGCCTGCTCCTGCTGCTTTATTTGTGATTCTGTTACAGTGGGTTGCGACTGGGCGGGTTCGGTCATTGTCGTAGTTGTATAATAACTATAGCCCAAAAGTAGAGCAACAATAAGGATCAGCCCCGTTACTGTATTCTTATCCATAAAACCTTAGTTTGTTCTTTTATATTTTTGATAATTCCATTTTATTAGGAAAATCTGCAAATTTCAGAAATCCTACTGCGACAAGGCAGTAAAACTTCTGAGAATCTGCAGATTTACCAAAGAGGTTATCTTTCATTTTTCTTTTTTGTACGCTATAGCGGCTTTTACAAAATTGATAAACAGTGGATGAGGTTTCAACACTGTACTTGTATATTCCGGATGGAATTGTGTTCCGACATACCATCTGTTCGCCGGAACCTCGACAATTTCCACCAAGTCACTATCCGGATTAATACCGACACATTGCATACCCTTCTGTTCAAACTCCTCCCGATAATCATTATTAAACTCGTAACGGTGACGATGGCGTTCACGAATCACCTCATTGCCATAAATTTCACGCACGCGACTGCCAGCACGTAACACGCATTCATAGCCGCCTAAGCGCATAGTTCCTCCCATATTCGTTATGTTCTTCTGATTCTCCATCAAATCAATTACGTTATGGGGAGTTTTCGAATCCATTTCCACGCTATTGGCATCACCATAGCCCAACACATTGCGAGCAAACTCTATTACCATCATCTGCATGCCCAAACAAATGCCCAAAGTCGGAACATCCTTTTCGCGACAATAATGTGCAGCCACCAACTTCCCGGCAATTCCTCGAGAGCCAAATCCTGGACATATTACAACCGCATCAAATTCTTTTAAGGTTGCCTCAACATTTTCCTCAGTCAGTTTTTCCGAGTTGACAAACTTACATTTCACCTTGTAATCATTATAGGTACCTGCCTGAGACAGAGATTCCAATATGCTTTTATAGGCGTCTTGAAGATCATATTTACCTACTAAAGCCACTTTGACTTCCTCTGTTGCACGCTGCCGACGATCCAAGAAAGAACGCCACGGGCCTAGGCCCGGGGTCTCACCGACCTCAACTCCTATTTTTTTGAGTATTGTTGCATCAAGTCCTTGTTTCTGCATTTCTAAAGGAACCTGGTAAATTGTAGGCATATCCAAACTCTGCACCACCGCATCATGCGATACATTACAGAAATTAGCCACTTTTTTCCGCAGTTCAGGCCCGATTTCATGCTCAGTTCGCAACACCAACAAATCCGGCTGAATGCCCAAACTCTGCAATTCCTTAACCGAATGCTGAGTCGGTTTTGTTTTTAATTCGCCAGCGGCCGCCAAATAAGGTACATATGCCAAATGCACGCATACTGCATTCTGCCCAAGTTCCCATTTCAACTGGCGAATTGCTTCCAGAAAAGGCAAACTCTCAATATCTCCTACAGTTCCTCCGATTTCTGTAATCACAAAATCATAATGATGCTTCTTACCGAGGAACAGCATATCCCGCTTAATCTCATCGGTAATATGAGGAATCACCTGAATCGTTTTACCCAAATAGTCTCCACGGCGTTCCTTCTCTATTACACTCTGATAGATGCGACCCGTCGTCACATTATTATGACGTGTCGTTTGTATACCGGTAAATCGCTCGTAATGTCCTAAATCCAAATCAGTCTCTTGACCGTCATCCGTAACATAACACTCACCATGCTCGTAAGGATTCAATGTACCTGGATCTATATTAATATATGGATCAAATTTCTGAATAGTAATATTATAACCTCGCGCTTGCAACAATTTCCCAATAGAGGAACTGATGATGCCCTTACCCAAAGAAGAAGCAACACCGCCTGTTACGAAGATATACTTTGTCTCTGACATAACGGTTTTTTATGATTAAGCATTAATAGATACATGTTCAAGCCTGCTGTCCAAGAAGACATACAATTCGTCATGATAAAATTTTGGGCAAAGGTACAAAAAAAAGATAAAAGGCTTGATTTCAAACAAAAAAATCTTCATCTCAAAATCACGAGTCAGAACGAAACCCAACCGGATAAAGCAAGTTCGCATAAGACCTGCCAAATATATTTCAAGACGTTTCAATCCCGGTGCATGCAAGTCAGGAATGAACATTATGCATAACCACAACCATAACTTTTTTCACCACAAACAGTCAGTACTTTCGTAAAAACTAAAGTACTGACAGAAATTTCTATCAGTACTTTAGGATTTTCTGTCAGTAGGACTGTGAAAACGTGATGCGGCAATAGCATACAATGACCTCTGCTGGGAATAAATAATTATACCGAATCATGTTAAAGTGCCCTCTTTCCGTCGTCTTTCTCCTTAGCAACAATATCCTTTTGCGTATACCAATCATTTAATAAAAAAAACTATCTTTGCAAAAAATAAGAACCAGGTCCATCAGAAACGAGCAGAACTACTCCTGCCTCAAGTACTTTTGCAATTATGTTGAACAAGATATTAACTTCCGTCATCATTTTTTTGACGCCCTTCATATCCTTATCACTTCCTGCGCAAGAAACAAGTGCAGACTCCATTCCTCCAAGCACTATCCCAACCCAACGAATTGGCAATGAAATTTCATGGTCCATTCCCAAATCCCCGATTGATTCTATTGGCCAAATTTATCTCCGGAAATTATCCCAACTTAGCAAACAATTTGAAACCTACCAATACACACAAGCAGACACACTGGCAAACCCATATTATTTCTACATTTTTTCACAGCCGACATATTATAGCCATCCGGTAAGAATTGCTATAGGAAAATTACCACAAGAACAAGAAAACAAAGACGAATACATTTTGCCCCCACTACTCCCAGCAGAGCCTGTCACCCCCGTTAGTCTTATATCGGCTATCAGCAACGCGCTCAATGATATTTACACAACAGAGCCACAATGTATTACGCAAGAAGAAAAATTTCTTGCGGTCAACGGAATCCGAGAAGATGTCAACAAAGAAATAAAGCCCAATGTAAACTTAACGGAAAAAATAGAAACAACCATAAAAGACAGCAATGCAATTGATGATTTCGATTTCGGGGATTGGAAGATCACAGTTCGCCGCCCCAATTTTTGGACATTCAGCAATGAGTTTACTTTCGAAATCATGCAAGTTCACATTTCCGATAACTGGTACAAAGGAGGTGAAAGCAATTATTCTTGGAGTGCATCAGCTGTCATAAACGCCAATTACAACAACAAACGTAAAATTACCTTTGACAACAAACTGGAAATGAATTTAGGGTTTCGATCCTCCAAGGATGATGACAAGCATAAATTCCTCACCCACTCAGACCTGATTCGTTTAACAAACAAACTTGGTTTGAAAGCCACCGAGCATTGGTATTATACACTGTCGCTGCAAAGTTGGACCCAGTTTTATCCCAGCTATAAAAAGAATGATCCCAAAGTCTATTCCGATTTCATGTCTCCTTTCGAAAGCGTTCCTTCATTAGGTATGGACTACAGATTATCTGTAAAAAACTTTACATTAAGTGCGTCCATATCACCGTTTTCTGGAAGATTCAAATACGTTGATCGCCTGGCCCTTTCGCCTGCATTCGGAGTCAAGGCTGGAAAGCATACAGACTTTAGTTTTGGTTCTAACATTACCATTAATTACACATGGAACATGTTCAAAAACATTTCCTGGAGTAGCCGTATATTCTACTATACTAATTATGACATGGCCAATATCGAATGGGAAAACACCTTTAATTTGAAAATCAACGAATTTCTCACGACAAAATTCTTTATTTTCCCACGATTTGACGACAGCGTCCAGAAAAAAGCAGGAGGTAGCTATTTTCAGCTATATGAAACGCTATCTCTCAAATTCAATGTCAAGTTCTAAACACAAAAATCCTCTGACTGTCATGAAAATAATTGTCGTAGAAAATGAAAATAATAACTCTGTGATAAAGACACAGAACAACGAACCACAAAAAAGTTCGTTCCCCTACATATTATACACTCTACCCGACACCACATTACGAAAAAATCATCGTCCATTTTTCATTCCCGACTTTGCTAATCCATGCGTCATACAACTTTATTTAGTCGTACGTCTTAACCGCTTGGGACGATTCATTTCTCAGCGGTTCGCTCATCGGTATTATGACGCTATAACAATAGGCACCACATTCACTGCAGAGAATCTCTTGCGACAACAAATCTTGAACGGGCAACCTTGGGATATTGCTAAAGGCTTCGACGGTGCTGCTGCCATAGGAGAATTTATCTCCCTTGATGATGATAACATAAGTAAAATGGAACAGATAACATTATCTCTGCAAGTCGGAGATTTAATTACCCATAATGCTGTTTTGCGCAACATCAAGGAACAAATAGACTCGACAATTGCAAATATCAGCCAATTTTATACGCTGAAACAAGGAGACTACCTATTTCTTGAATGTGCCACTACTCCCGTCCAGATCAAACAAGATACCCATGTGAACGGCTATATGAATTCGGAATCCTTGCTTTCCTTCAATATCAAATAACATGCAATGACTCTGTAAAAGACGAAAATTAATACAAATAATACATGAACCGATTACTCTTCACCATATCATCATTATTTTTATTCTCTGCAATTTGCATAGCACAAAGCCTGCAAGAAGAAATAGTGTACCCACAAGGAGAAGACACATTCCTCGTGATCTCACCCCATGAATACCCTATCAAGGAGGCAGAATTGCCTGTGTTCTGCACATCAGTAAAAATTGGAACCCTATCCCCATCGTCAGCCATTACTCAAATTTTTCTTGAGTACCCTGAATATCAAGAACTTTCAAGAAATGAGATCAGGCATATACAACAGTTCGATACAATACTGCATTCTACAGTCCAAATAAAGCATTCCCTCCAATTCAGCAGAAAAACAGGATATGTTGATCTGCAAATTCTCCCTATTGTTAAGGATAAGGGAATTTACAAGCGCCTAATTTCATGCAAAGTAAAAATCAGAATCAATAAGAATCAGACACAGCCTGCATCACGTACCCAACTGCTGGAATCCTCTAATAGCCGCTGGTCCACTACGTCTGTTTTAGCCCAAGGGAAATGGGCTAAAATCCGAGTAAAAAACGAAGGAATATACTCTCTTACTCCATCGTTTTTAGCAAAAATGGGATTTATGAATCCAGAAAAAGTTAAACTCTTTGGATATGGAGGAAGAATCATTGAAGAAAAGTGGAGTTTTGATGATAAAAATGCAGTTCCTAATGATTTGCAGGAAGTACCGCTTTATAGGAAACCCGACGGAACTTCCATTTTTTACGCAGAAGGCACCATTCGCTGGACATACGACAGTGGACGAAAAAAATGGCTCCATGAAAACAACCCATATTCGCAATATTCTTATTATTTCATTACTGAAGGGGACAACCCTGCTCCTTGGATAACGGTGACAGCCCAATCCTTGCCCATCAAGACAGTGGGCAATATAACACATTATGCTCTGTTCGAAAAAGATGCGTTTGGATGGTACGAGGGAGGTCGAGAAATGTATGATGACTACGATTTTGAATACAATCCTACCAGAACAATCAATCTTCCCGCCATATCACACGATGCAGAATCCCCAAAAGCAAATATAGACGTGTCTATCTCTGCATCAAGCCCTTCCTCTACGACCAAGGTATCCATCTCACATAATGGGGAAAGCCTGGGAAGTCTTACTATTCCCAAATACTCACAATACCAAAGTGCATATGAAGTAAGAAGATATTTTACGTCAAATTATACCGACAAAGAAAACACCATCAAAATCAGTATCAGTCCAAGCAACCCTGCGCGCTTGAACTATGTTCGTCTTAATTACACCAGAAAGTTGGAGGCACAGGACGATCCTTTTTCTTTCAGTCCATGCCTTAACCATCCCATTTGCCTTGAAATCAATTCTGCAGATGACAACACCCATTTATGGCGCATAGCTGATGGAATATCAACAACGTGCGAAATTGCTTCTACCCTCAACGAAGGGAAGTTACGGGCAAATGTAGATAATGGAAATGACCGCTTTATCATCGTCAACACAAAGCAGAACTACCCTACACCAGAATGGGATAAAGAAATTGAATGCCAAAACTTACACGGAGACTTGACACCATATGATATGGTCATCATTGTGCCGGAGAGTAAAAAGTTATTAGAAGAAGCAGAACGTCTGGCTGATGCACACCGTACTTATCAACAACTAAAGGTAAAAGTTGTTGATGCCGGACAACTCTACAACGAGTTTTCATCCGGTACCCCTGATGCAAGTGCCTATCGTCGCTATTTGAAAATGCTATATGACCGTGCTTCAAATGAGACAGAAATGCCCAAGTACCTGTTGCTGTTTGGCGACTGTGCATGGGACAACCGCATGATTACATCCGAATGGAATGGACACTCACCTCAAGATTACCTATTGAGTTTTGAGGTAACCGACGGCTTTGTAAACCCAGGAAACACCAGTTTCCCGTTAGGAGAACAAAACAGTTACGTAACCGATGATTTTTTTGGATGGTTGGATGACAATGAAGGCAACGACTACACTCAAAATAAGATAGACCTGGGTATCGGCAGATTTCCATGTCATGATGCTTCTACAGCCAAAATTCTTGTTGATAAGTGTATTGCCTATATGACCAATACAAAAACCGGTGCATGGAAAAATACCATATACATGATAGCCGACAATGGAAATGCAAACTTGCATATGAACGATGCAGAGGCTGTTGTCCAGCAAGTCCTTGCGAGTACTGCAGACCGTTTCATTATCAAGAAAGTATATAATGATGCTTACCCACGAGTTTCTTCCGGAACGGGGCACACCTTTCCCACTGTTACAAAAATCCTGCAAGAAGCCATGTATGGAGGAGCTGCTGTTTTCAACTACACAGGACACGGGAACCCCAGTCAATTATCTAACAACAGGATATTAAAAACTGAGGATTTCAATGTCCCTTCATTGGGTAATCTGCCTTTATGGATCATGGCGTCCTGCGAAATATCACCCTATGATAGTCAAAAAGAAGACATTGGCCGCACAGCTGTTCGAAGCCCTAACGGCGGTGCCATATCCGTATTATGTGCATCGCGATCTGTATACTCCAACTATAACCGAGGCCTCAATATTGCATTTAACAAATATGTTTTTGGTATTGATGAAAATGGAAAAAGATATACCATGGGGGACGCATTGCGGTTAGCCAAGGCTGAACTGGTCACCCCCACCTCTACAGGGTCGGGTATCAAAGATTACTCCATTAACAAGCTAAAATATATTCTTCTTGGAGATCCTGCCTTAACGCTGGCTGTTCCTACGGGTAAAGTGGTCGTTGACAGCATCAATGGCATTCCACTTCGTGCTACTGATAAAATCCAGCTTAAAGCAGGTATGAATGTACGATTCAGCGGACATGTTAGCAATATATCTGATGAAATACTAACCGACTATAATGGAAGTATTACAGCCACTGTCAATGACAGGATGGAAACCATAATATGCAAAAACAATGATGGCAGTGCTGAATCTCCCATGGTATATGAAGACCGAACAAAGAAAATCTTCGAAGGAAGTGACTCCATCAAGTCCGGACGATTCACTATCAGATTTCAGGTACCTAAAGATATAAGCTACACAAACGATTGTGGACGTGTCACATTCTATGCGGTCAATAACACAAAGACATTGGAATGTCATGGAAATAATGAGCAATTTTATTTGAACGGCACAGATGCCTCCCTCTCACCAGATACGGTTCCCCCCAGTGTCTACATTTATCTCGATGAACCTGAATTTCCCAATGGCGGAATTACCGGACATACTCCCACATTTTATGCAGACATAAAAGACGACTCTGGAATCAATACAACAGGAATTGGCATTGGGCACGATATGGAGTTGGTCATTGATGAACAAACTTACTCCCCGATTAAACTCAATAATTATTTCACATACAAATTTGGTAGTTACCAGGAAGGAGCCATATCCTATCCTCTCGCCTACCTTGAAGCGGGCAAGCACCACCTTTCATTCAGAGTTTGGGATGTCAATGGGAACTCCAATACTCAACAGCTCGATTTTTATGTTAAAGAGGGAAACAATTCTCCTAATGCTGTCTATGCAACAGAGAATCCGGCAAAATACAATACCAGTTTTGTCACCTCATTCTCATCCGACCAGGACGAAACAGGTTCCGTCACGATTGAAGTCTTTAACCTTAATGGACAGAAAATATGGAACAGTCAACCCAATACTTTAACTCCAGGAGTCGCACAACCTGTAACCAACTGGAATCTAAAAGATAATAACGGGAACAAAGTTCCAGCCGGAATATATCTATATAAAGCCATATATAACGGAAGCAAACATCAAAGAGAAACGAAAGCAAAAAAAATAGTCATATTAGGACAATAAAAAAACACAAATAGAGTTTTTAGTTTTATCTATTATTATTGCCGAAAAAAATGAATAGTTATACAATAGACAAAAAGAAAATATACATCATTCTGGGGTTGGTATTCCTGACACAGCCATCGTCTGCTGACGAAAATGACATTCGCGACCAGTTCAATCCGGTGCGAACCGCAGTCACCTCATTGCAAATCGCACCAGACGCACGTTCTGGTGGTATGGGTGATGTAGGTGCTGCAACCGACCCCGACGTTTCTTCCCAATATTGGAATCCGGCAAAATATCCGTTTACCATCAGCCGCTCCGGGTTAGCCATCAATTACACCCCATGGCTCCGTCAATTGACAGACGGCATTGCCTTAGCAGATATGAGCGGCTATATTCGTCTCGGCGACTATCAGGCCATCAGTGGGTCTCTCCGATATTTTACAATCGGAGAAGTCACCACAGATGATGAAAATATGACTGTAAAGCCTTTTGAAATGGCCGTGGACGTCGCTTACTCACGAATGCTGAGTGAAAATTTTTCTGCAGCAGTCGCTCTACGTTACATCTACTCTGACATAAGCGGTCATTATGATAATGAGACCACTGCCGGTTCTGCTTTTGCCGCAGATATTGCCGGTTACTATAATCGCTACGTCATGATGGGTAACCGTGAATGTCTTTTCGGATTAGGAATCAACATAAACAACATAGGAAGTAAAATCAATTACGGCGAAGACTATTCTTACTTCATACCCACCAATCTGCGTATCGGAGCAAGTTACATGATTCCCTTGAACGAGTACAACCGTATTTCGTTCAGTGCAGACCTGAACAAACTTTTAGTTCCCAGCATGCCTTTACAAAGAGAAGGGGAGTCCAACGAAGATTATCAGGAACGCCTGCAGAACGAATATTACGAAATATCCCCCATCAAAGGTATCTTCAAAAGCTTTGGCGATTCGGAAAGAGGTTTTAAGGGTGAAATGGAGGAAATTCAATGGAGTATTGGTGCAGAATACGTTTACAACGAAAAATTCACCATACGTGCTGGCTATCATCATGAGAGCGACAGCCAAGGCGGCCGAAAATACTTTACGGCTGGTGCCGGCTTCAAACTTAATGTCATGAGCGTTGATGCTGGATATGTTGTAGCTACCAGCCCAAGCAATCCTCTGGACCAAACTCTCCGTGTTTCATTATCCTTCGACTTTGACGGCATACGCGATTTATTTGGAAGGAGATAACCTCCTGCTTGAAGAAAATAAGTACAGCGCCCTTAACTCCATAAGATAACTCTCAAAAATACACAAATTTATGAAGATAAGAGTTGGAATGGGCTATGATGTCCACAAATTAGTCACAAACAGAGAACTTTGGATTGGAGGCATAAAAATAGAACATACACTGGGCCTACTCGGGCACAGTGATGCGGATGTATTGATACACTCCATATGCGATGCACTGTTGGGAGCAGCAAACCTTAGAGACATAGGCTACCACTTCCCCGACAAGCAAGATGAATACAAAAATATAGACAGTAAAATTCTGCTCCAAAAGACAACTCAACTTCTCCACGAAAAAGGATGGCACATTATTAACATTGACGCCACGGTCTGCGCAGAAAACCCTAAGTTAAATCCTCACGTAGAAAAGATGAAAATGTGTTTGGCGCCAATAATGAATATCACCCCTGAGGATATCAGCATAAAAGCCACAACTACAGAAAAGTTAGGATTCACAGGGAGGGAAGAAGGTATTTCTGCATATGCCGTAGCCCTAATTGAAAAAACATAAAGAGGAATTCTAACGTGAGCTCGGTATAAATCTTTATCCCTGGGCAGAGGTCATTGTATGCTATTACCGCATCACGGCTTCACAGTCCTACTGACAGAAAATCCTAAAGTAGGGACATTCATTAAATAGTATAAAATTAGCCAACTAATTCATGCACAAAGTGTTGCGAATTAGCTGGCTTTTTTGTATCTTTAGGTATTCCCCCGAAATTAAGGTTTGGCAGCCAAAACGGGGGAAATACTCCAATTAAGATATGGCTAAAATACAAAATATTTCAGAAATTCACCCTACTTTGGGCTTTACAGAATTTGATGTTCTGGAAAAATACCGCAAGAGTTTTAATGAAAGTGAACTCGGCAGGCTTCATTCCGTGTTCCCGTTCGAGGATATGGCGAAAGAAATCGGCCTGTCCGAGCAGCGTCTGGGACGCAGGAATATATTCAGTCCTTCCGCGAAGGTCGCCCTTATGGTGCTGAAGTCCTACACCGGATTTTCTGACAGGCAACTGGTGGAACATCTGAACGGGAACATACACTATCAGATGTTCTGCGGAATCATGATAGACCCGTCTTTCCCCATAACCAACTACAAGATAGTCAGCGCCATCCGCAATGAGATGGCAGCACGTCTTGATATTGAATCCCTTCAGGAGATACTTGCCGCACACTGGAAACCCTATCTTGAGAACCTTCACGTGTGCATGACCGATGCCACATGCTATGAAAGCCATATGCGTTTTCCTACGGACATGAAACTTCTTTGGGAAAGCATTGAATGGCTTCACAGGCATATCTGCCGGCATTGCAAGGAGCTCGGCATAAGACGTCCGCGCAACAAATATGCGGATGTGGCAGCGTCTTATCTGTCCTACAGCAAGAAAAGAAAAAGGAAGGCTTCAAGGACAAGGATGCTCAAGCGCCGTATGATCAGGCTTCTTGAAAAACTCCTCATACAGAGGGATGAAATCCATAGAGAGTACGGCGCCTCACTCCGATATACACCGGATTACCGGAGACGGCTGTCCGTCATCAGAAAGGTCCTTGTACAGGCAAAAGAAATGTTTGAAGGACGGAAGGTCAGCGACCGCATCTTCAGCATTGACCGTCATTATATACGTCCCATTGTAAGAGGCAAGGAAACGAAATCCGTCGAGTTCGGTGCAAAAGTGAACAATATACAGATAGACGGCATATCGTTCATCGAACACCTTTCGTTCAGGGCTTTCAATGAGGGCATACGTCTGAAGGACTGTATACGTATGCAGCAGAAACTCATGAATGTAAGGGGCAGATGCGTGGCTGCCGATTCCATATACGCCAACAATGCCAACAGGAAGTTCTGCACGAAATACGGAATCTCCACTTCCTTCGTTCGCAAGGGAAGGGCGGCAAAGGATGAGCCGTTGAGAAGGGTTCTCAGGAGTGAACTCTCAAGGGAAAGGGCCACCCGGCTGGAAGGCAGCTTCGGCACACAGAAGCAGCATTACTCGCTCTCAAGGATAAAGGCACGGAACAGGAAGACGGAAATCCTGTGGATCTTCTTCGGAATACATACGGCAAATGCCGTACTGATAATTGACAAGATCAGGAACAGGACGGTCAAAGCAGCATGACATGATTTTACTGACAGAATCAGAAGAGGCCATCCGGTCTCTTCCGGATCATCATGCCTTGTCAGATAGAATTATGGGAGAAAACAACGAAAAACCACAATGGAAATGGCATATGAAGGGGGTATGGGCTACCAACTTCATATGCCATCTTATTTTTGGAGGACATTTACTGAATATCCCCATTTATTTTCTCCCACATAGCAAGGAAAGCTTTCCTTGTTTTCAAGGATCTTGCCAGATAAAGAATATGCTTGTCTTTTGTCCTGCCCAAATAAGTCGGTATGAAAATCAACTCGTAACGTATAGTCTTGAGAAACTGCTATTTGTCGGAATTAATGACTGCATGGCGGAATAAAGACATGAAGTTGTATGCCATGACAATAAAGCTTCCGCATGCTTCAGTGGCCCAAAAGTTGTCGGTGACAAAGTCGTCGATGGAGAAGTCGTATTTCAGTTCCTTGATCCTGTTCTCGGAATCAGCTCTTCCACGATACGAATCGTATACTATCTTGGCCGGCAGTCTGAGATTGGTGACAAGACAGCTGTAGCGGTATTTGCCGAAATCATTCCCGTCTTCGAAAAGTTCCAATTGCCTGACCTGTTTGCCGGCGGCGTTCGGACGTTTCTCTATTTCCTGTCTGACCATTATGATGCGTCTTGGTCTATCCCAACTCTCCGCCTGGTATGAGGTCTCGGATATTTCCAGTCCGTCAGCTACCTCCATCCATACTTTTTCGTGGGTGAGGCTGTACTTGATGCGATTGTTGAAAAGGCAAGCCACAATATAGTGCATCTTCTTGTATTCCAGAAAGTCAAGTATTTCTTTCGTAAAGAAACCGCTGTCCATACGGACAAGGCCTACCTTCTTGTTTTCAAGCCTTGAGAGGGTGTCTTCAAGAAAAGCGAGATAATTGGTGCTCGCTGCGGTGTTTCCCGGACGCAGCCAGTAGTTGGCTACCATTCTCACCTCAGAAACAAAGGCAAGCAGCGGATGATGCGACGGCAGACCCGGGCGCTTTGGATTGTATCCTTTGGCTGTTCCCTGCTGATTTCCTTCACGTACCATTACGGCGGAATCAAAGTCCAGTGTGTAATTGTCAAACAGCAATTCAGAGAAGAACCATCTGAATAATTCTCCGAACACACGCTGACTGACGGCCTGTGAGAATTTGCTGAAATAATGCTGGTAAGCCCTATGGTCGGCTCCACGTTTCCAACCGAGCAGATTGCATAGTGCGGTGTCATAACGCACCACTTCAAGATGTCCGAAACAACTTGCGCCACACCATACACCTGCAAACAATCCCAATATGAGCTGAAGAGGCTTGTAACCCCTGTTGAAACCTTGGGACGGAAGGCCACTTTGTTCAAGATGTTCGGCCAACCCGCATTTTTCGAGCATCCTGAAGAACAGGGAAAGACCGCAAAGGGCGTTATTTCCTTGTTTACAAACTTTATATCGCAATCTCGCATCAAATCTTGTAGGATTTAGTCGTGGTGAAGTTAATAAACAATTATGAATCAACCATATATAAAACCATATTTCTAATGGCGGTCATTAGAAATATGGGCACGGATATCTCTAATGACCGATTTGGGTTGAATGAGCGTACGGAATACCCTTACAATATTGCGGCAATACGGCATTTGGAGGAATTAAAGTTCAATAGTAGCGTGACATTTATCATCGGAGAAAACGGGGCGGGTAAATCCACGCTGGTGGAAGCTATCGCCGTATGTGCGGGTTTTAATCCCGAAGGAGGACCCACATATCTTAACTACCGGACCTACGATACTCATTCCGATTTGTACAAGGATTTGAGATTGACCAGAAGCAGTCATCGGAATAAGGATGGATATTTCCTTAGGGCAGAAAGTTTTTATAATGTTGCAAGCGAAATAGATCGGATAACTGACCCCGGAAGGTTGGAAAGCAATTACGGAGGAGCATTGCATGATCGGTCGCATGGCGAGAGTTTTATGGGGGTTATTCTGAACAGGCTATCAGGCAATGGACTGTATATTCTTGATGAACCGGAATCTGCGTTGTCTGTTACCAGTCTTTTCAAAATGATTGTGAAAATGAATGAATTGGAAAGAATGAATTCCCAATTTATCATTGCGACTCATTCCCCAATATTGCTGGCTTATCCCGGTGCGGAAATATATGAAGTGACGGAAGAGGGGCTTGTGGCTAAAACATATGAGGAAACGGAGCCTTATCTGCTGACCCGATATTTCATGTTCAACCATGCCAAAGTCATTCACGAGTTATTGAACACCGATGGTACATAACGTGTTTTGCTGTTCCTTCCTGCGGCCGAGGGCCGGGGAAAAGCGTCGGCCCGATGATGGCTGATGCGGCTTTGCTGTCATAACCTTCCGGGTGCAGCATCTGTGTCCGTTGGTTGGGCTCTGCACATTCAGCGTCTCTGCGCTCTCCTTGCCGTTAGGCCGCCGTGGGCACAAGCAGGCCGTTTCCTGTCCGGGGACTACAGAATTTCTCTTGCAATCCATGCACAAGCCTCGGCGTCGGCCAGTGCATGGTGATGGCATTCCAGGTGGTAGCCGCAGGCTGCGGCAACAGTTTCCAGCCGGTGGTCCGGCAGGTGTCTCAACACCCTTCGGGCCACACACAGGGTGTCCAGAAACTCGTAATCGGGATAGTCCATCTGA
>OHGK01000879.1_pt1 | contig 18251 bp, 19 predicted proteins | sample 1567671 | NCBI WGS metagenome assembly OHGK01 (sample SAMEA3879577, study PRJEB24766) | human gut metagenome | biome: human-associated habitat; feature: feces | place: USA | collected 1985/1987 | reverse complement strand
TTGCGATTCCCGCCATATCCACAATTCCGCGCCGTTCAAGCCTACGGACCGTTCCCGTGGAAATTCCCCAAAAGTCGGTGAGCGGTCTGTGATGCCACAGCGTTTCTCGGAAGATCTCTTCGTTCAAGTATCCCATATGGTCAGGGACTTTCTTTGCCGTGATGTCAAGAGCGATTTTGGCAAGGTATAGGTTTGTCCCTATCCCTGCCGTTGCCGGGATATGCAGTTTCTCCGCTATCTCGTCTATCAGCATCTTGGCGAACTCTTTGGGTGTTTTGTGGTACATCGGCAAGTAGTCAGTCGCGTCAATAAACGACTCGTCAATCGAGTACACGTGAATGTCTTGCTTATCAATGTATTGCAGATAAATCCCGTATATCTCGGCTGCGTAGTCGATGTATTTTTGCATACGCGGCATCGCCGTTATGTACTGAATGCCCTTCGGTATCTCGTACCGTCTACACCTGTTTCGGACACCCAAAGACTTCATTTTCGGTGTTATAGCCAGACATATCGTTCCGTTACCTCGGCTTTCGTCTGCGACAATGAGATTGGTTTCGAAAGGGTTTAAACCTCTCTCCGCACACTCAACCGATGCAAAAAACGACTTCATGTCGATGCAGAAGTAGGTGCGCTCTTTCATAGAATTACAAGTCCTTGATTACCTTAATAGCAACACCTTGTATCATGCACTCGTCTACGATGATGTCCTTCATCCGTTTGTTCTCCGGGTGCAGAATAATTCTTCTGTTTGCCGGGTCTGGGCGATAGCGTTTCAGCGTTACTTCGTTGTCCACAAGTGCAACTACGATGTCGTTGTACTCTGCACTCTCCTGCTGTTTCACAAGCACAAGGTCTCCGTCATTGATGCCGACGTCAATCATTGAGTTCCCGCAAGCCGTGAGCAAGAAACACTTTTTTGCGTTTCCAACAAACGATGCCGGGAGTCTGACATATCCGTCTATGCACTCATACTCTTCTGCAAGCGGACCACAAGGAACATATCCAAGCTTCGGCACTGCCACCACCGATGTTTCGGTGGCTCTTGTGACATCTGTTTGGTATCCGTTTTCCGTGAATTCCAAGAGCCCTTGCTCTTTAAGGTCTTCAATGTAGATCGGGACATTGCTCTTGCTGCACCCCACATTCTCGGCGATACAACGGATCGTTGGACTTGTTCCATATTGCCCGTAGTATTCCTCTATGAAGTGCTTAATCTTGTCTCTTAAGTTTGGTTTCTTCGTTTGCATTCGTGATGGCCCTCACTTTTTCAATAACGGACAACTTGTCCGTTTTTGATATCTCTATTATATCCATTTTCACTTTCACTGTCAAGGGGTTGAAAGGCATAAAATACAGGGTGTGCAATAAGACGCACACCCCCAAAAAGTTGGCATAAAAACAGGCAGCCTTGCCGACTGCCTACTCTAATCTATGATATTTTCCGTACTAAATAGCGGACTATCGAAGAACTCCACGATTTCAATGCCTAACCCTTGGCATAGCTCAAAAAGAACGCGGACATTGACCGCCACATTGCGTTTGTGTTTGATATCCCCTATCGTTGTTTGATTCACGCCCGTAAGCATCGAAAGGCGGTATGCGGTCAAATGCTTTTCTTCCATCAGTTCCGTCAATCTCGCTGACAGGGCTTCTGCTATTGTCATGACTGCACCTCCTTTTACTAAACTTCGGCTATGCATTTAGTATAAACTTTTTCTTTTTGAAAATACTGTGCGTAAGTTTAGTATTGCTTGATTTTCGCCCAGTATTTTGGTATAATAGGTGCGGAAAGGAAGAAATTATGAAGACTGTTTGCGTTACCGGGCATCGTCCCGCAAAATTGCCTTGGGGTTATAAAAAAGAAGGACCCGATTACGATGAGTATATCGAGTCCCTTGCTTGCACTATTGCTGACTATCTTGAAAATGGTTACGACCACTTTATTTCCGGAATGGCTCTCGGCGTCGATATGGACTTTGCCGAAACCATCATTCAATTTCGGGAACATTACGACATTGACGTCAAGTTGGAATGTGCTATCCCCTGTCCAAATCAGACCTTGAAATGGTCTCCCGCCGAAACCGATCGCTATAAACAAATACTCGAAAAAGCCGACAAGGTTACGTTGGTCAATGACCACTACTTCCGTGCCTGTATGCTCGTGCGGAACGATTATATGGTAGACCACTCCGACTTGGTGCTTGCCATTTGGAATGGTGAGCAATCTGGCGGGACTTGGCACACAATTCAGTATGCCAAAACCAAAGGGAAAAAGGTCGATATCATTAATATCGGCCGTAAATATACAACTATCTTTAAGTGATTCTGTCATTTTCTCAGGAGCAAGCCCTAAAAATGCCAAGAATCACTTTTTTATAACGAAAAATCAAACATCTTCCCAAGTAATAATTTTGATTTATCGCTCTGACAGACGAACTCCGCAAACTGGCGTTGTAATGCCATAGATGGAAGCACAAACGGTATTGTTTTCATTTTTGCCTGAGTAAGTTTAAGTCGAGTTGTTCCTGTTACATATTCTGTCATATCCAGTATTCGAAAATAAACATTGGCAAACTCTATATCGCAGTTTTCTTTCGGAATAAGTACATGAGCATGGTTGTTTACCCAACATTTCCCGGTAACTATGTACGATGTAGGCTCTCCCGCCCCATATGAACCGCAATCTTCTGCAAGGCAAATTGCATCACAATCCATAAGAAACTCGTTTATATCATCTACTTTACCATTCGCTCCATAGTAAGGATATAACTTCCCCGTGTGCATTTCGGATCTAACAGCGTCGTTAATCGGCCTTCGTAAATCGTCTCTAATAGTGAATGCTGTTTCAAGGTTTACCACATCTGGGCTATTTTTAGGTTCTCCGAACATCTCTATAAATTGAGATTTGAACATTTCGCAACGGCAAATTTTGATTTATCGCTCTGACGGACGAACTCAATAAATGCGTCTTGGGAGTCGGCATCTGGACAAGGAATTAACAAGTCATCTATATGTTCGTTGCGAAGATTATTAATGTTTGTTCCACAAACCAATTCTTTTATCTTTTCTCTATACTCTTTCGTATTCATAAAAGCACTAATATATTGCGGCTTCAACTTTCCATTAGCTCTTATTAACTTGCAAAAAGCGCCAAATGTGTATTCACCATTTCCATTGAAAATTGCGGCTTTCCCCACATGTTCTATACTCCCACTCGATCCACACATCAATATATCGTCTTTTAGCAGTATTTGTTGCGTGGAAACTTTATTTCGAGACACATATTGTAGATCTGAAAAGTCCAGTCCGCCATGTGCAATATTGTTTGCTCGTAAAAGCGATATGTGCTCCTCATCAAGTGTCAAGCTCAAATCATCTGGCTTATATGATACACCTCTTATCTGCGTAATATAATCCCCTAATCGCACCATTTTGCACCCAGAGAACATCTCTATAAATTGAGACTTAACGAGGTCATCGGTAGCTGAAATGAGCCTTTTATAGGACTCTATGGTGTCATTTATAGCCCATAAAACGCTTGCAAGCCTTTTTTGCTCGTCTATAGATGGTAAATCGAATACAACATTCTTCAAATCTTTCCAGTTTACTGTTGGAGAAAGTGAACCCACCGAAATTCGTATTGCCTCGTCAAAAAAATAGTTTGATGCAATAAACAATGGGAAAAACGATTTATCTATCACTTCTTCTTTTGGTTGCAAAACCATTCCATGAGCCGAGAACACCCCGTCATGTGGACATACAGCGGCTCTTCTTAAGTAGGCATTCCTTTTGCCGAGCAAAACATCTCCCTTATGCATGACAAGTTTTTCACCTTTCAAGGGAACTTGACTTCCCCAACGAGTTACAGTCAGAGAGCCTGAATCAAGATGTTCTAACCCAATATACCCAGCATTATCATCCTCGGTCGGAATTCTTTTTTGGGTGCAATTAATTGCTATTTGTTCAAATCTATACTTCGCCATTATGCACACCTCCCTATCGAAGAGATTTTATCGGTCATTTTTTGCCCGATAAATTGAGATTTCACGAGTTCGTCCGTAGCAAAAATGAGCTTTTGGTATGTTTTTTTTGTTTCATCCATCGCCCAAAGTATATCTGCAAGTTCCTTTTGTTTGCTTAATTCGGGCAATTCAAACTCGTAATTTTGTAAATGTTCCCATTTTACACGAGGAGAAAGCGATCCTGCCGATTTTCCTACTGCGTAATCAAACAAAGCGTCATTTTGGATGATAAATGGAAGTAGTTCTGGCAATATTTTGTCCGGGAGCGCTTCGATTACGGTAATATCGCCCGAACATATACCATCAAATGGAGCAACTGCTGCCTTTTTTAAGTAGGCTCTGCGACGCCCAAATAGTACATTTCCTTTACGAAACACTTTTGAAAATGTATTATCACTCCCTTCGTCCCAATTCGAAAGTGTAATCTCTTCCGGAGTTAAATGCTCCAACCCCACTATTGGATACCCGTTCTTGTTATTTTTACAAGTTTCCTTATGTTCGACTGCTACATCGCCAAGTCTTACTTTACTCATTCGAGGTATCCTCCTTTTTCAGTAGTCTGTTTAGTTTTTCATAGCTTAACTTCATAACGTCTGAAGATGCTCTCCAACCATCATATCGCTCTTGCAATGTCCGATTATCGATTTTGTTTTCTTCTCCCGTCGATTTTACGTACAACGGAATACTTAATGAATAGTTATTATCGGCTACATCTTGTATCGTCGCTTTGCAGGCAAAGCCGGGAATGCTCTCATACCCATTGTAAGCATCGGCAATTTTTTTGATATGCTTTTCTTCAAGGTAACTTTGAGCATTTTTTCTTTCAACTTCATCTATTGCGTTGATAAAGAGAATTTGGCCTCTCCGCTCTACTGGTTTCGACATCCGGCATATCATAATACACGCTTCCATTGGCGAGTTATAGAACAAATTCGGACCAAGACCAATAATGCACTCAACCACATCGCTCCGCACCAACTTTTCTCTCATTGTACTTTCTTCGTTTCTAAAGAGAACGCCGTGCGGGAAAAGAATAGCACATCGTCCGGTATCGCGTTTCATGCTTGCGATTATGTGTTGTAAAAATGCATAATCTGCGCGTCCCTGTGGTGGGACACCCAAAAAATTGCGCCCATATTTATCGCTTTCAAAGGCACTTCTATTCCATTGACTTATTGAGTACGGTGGATTTGCAAGGACCAAATCAAACTGTTTTAATTTGCCGTTTTCGACAAAAGCCGGTGCAGCAAGGGTATCTCCATTTACAATATTGAAGTCTTTAACCCCATGTAAAAACAGGTTCATTTTACCAATGGCCGATGTAAGCGAATTGATTTCTTGCCCATAAACAGATACATTGCGCCATTCTTTGCCTTGTTCTTTTAGATAAGCAATAGCAGAAATAAGCATTCCGGCACTACCACATGTCGGATCGTATATGGATTCACCAGACTCTGGCTTCAGCATCTCGGTCATTAAATGCACGACAGTACGGTTGGTATAGAACTCCTGTGCTGTATGTCCGCTGTCATCAGCGAATTTTTTAATCAGGTATTCGTACCCTTGCCCAAGTTCGTCTTCGGGACAGTTTTCGATCGACAGCGTTTTTGAACTAAAGTGTTCCAATAAATCCTTTAACAGTCTATCTGGCAAACGGTTTTTATTTGTCCATGCTCCATCGCCAAAAATACCTTGAAGTTTGTCAGAGTTGGCACTTTCGACTTTCCGGAAAGCTTCGACAATTGCAACGCCGACATTTTCGGAAACCGAACGAACGTCATTCCAGTGATATCCCTTCGGCACTACGAATGTGTGTAGTTCACTCTCATCAAACTCGGCAGCGTCTTCTCCGTATTCTTTTATGGCGTTCTGTGTTTCTTCGTCGTAAACGTCACATATACGCTTAAAAAACAGCAAGGGAAAGATATATTGTTTGTAAGCACCCGCATCGATATTCGTCCTTAACAATACGGCAGAGTTCCATAAATATGATTGTAATTCCTCTATTGTAATACGCTTACTCATTTATGTACCCTCCGTCGACTAAGAGTTTTCTCATCTTTTCTTCGGCCGAAATCATTTCGTCATAGGCTTCGAAATACTTTCTGCGCACTTCGGCAGGAGAGACAGTCTCTTGTTCTCTTTTGTCAATGTAATTATTGATTGCCAAAGAATAGTCCTTTTCCTTGATTTGAGGAATTGTAACTATTTTGACTTTTTCAATCACGTCTTCGTAGCCCTTATATAACGCGAAAACTTTATTTATATCATTTTCGGTCATAATGTTTTGAGCCCTTTGCGGCGTGTATATGTCAGATGCATCTATCATACAAATTCTTCCACGATGTCCGACTTCCTTGTTATTGTTTAAGAACAAAATACACGCAGATACCCCTGTTGAATAAAACACACCACTCGTTAGCGTAATAATGCACTCCAATTTATCGGATTCAACCAACTGTCTACGGATATCGCCTTCTTTACCACTTCTAAACAAAATACCCTGCGGAAGAACAACTGCGCATCGTCCCGTCTTTGGGTTCATTGATTTGACCATATGCTGCAGCCATGCATAATCGCCATTTGAGTCGGTTGGACATCCCCACATATTCCTGCCGTAAATATCGCTACTAAATTGTTCCGCTCCCCAGTTTTTTAGGGAAAACGGAGGATTTGCAACGACACAATCAAAAGTCTGCAATGAGCCACGTTCCAAATAGTTAGGAGAACGCAACGTATCACCTTGAGTTACTTTGAAGTCCTTTGCGCCGTGCAAAAACAAATTCATACGAGCTATTGCGGATGTTGCGAGATTTTTCTCTTGGCCGTATATCCTACCATATGTTCGCTTATCGCCTTTCATATAGCGAATGGCTTCAATAAGCATACCACCCGTTCCACAAGCAGGGTCATACACGGATTCCCCCGCTTGCGGAGCCATTAACATGATCAATAGTTTAACGATAGAACGCGGCGTATAGAATTCTCCCGCATTTTTCTTTGACATGTCAGCAAATTTCTTTATCAAAAACTCGTAACTGTCGCCCATAACATCTGCCGAATAGTTGTTATTCCCTACTTTTATCTTCGACATATGTTCGATTAAATCTTTTAATCGCTCATCGGAAAGTTTTGTTTTATCAGTCCAGTTGGCATCATCGAAACTACTAAAAACACCACTCAATGTATCCGGGTTGGCCCGTTCTATGCCATTCATGGCGTTTACTATTGCAACGCCGACATTCTCGCTTGCCTCACGCACATCTTTCCAATGACATCCCTCCGGAATAACAAACCTGTGATTTTCAGGAAAACTCGCATATTCTTCATCGCCACCGGACTCTTCAAGTGCTGCTTGTGTTTCTTCATCATAAACGTCAGACAGCCTCTTAAAAAACAAAATCGGGGTCACATAACTCTTATATTCATCCTGATTTATAGGGCCTCGTAAAATATTGCAAGCTTCAAAAAGATGTCCGAATAATTTCTGACTCGTTGTTTCTTCTGCGTCTTGTGATTGCGCTTGCACTTCAGCATCAACGACGTCCGCCGCAGATTCAATCATCGTTTCTCTTCCTCCTATTTTTACTTTGCTCCCTTTTATCGATTGTATTGACACACTAACATCTTCATGGAGCATCTCTGTTTTGGTTTGGTATTTATTTTCAAATTCGACCAGTATTTTCAAAAGCCGTTCGTCCAAAAAAGTCAAGGCCAACTTCCGAGTGGAAGCAGGAATACCATAATAAGCTTCTGCAATCGCCCCAGTAATAGCGGCAATAGTATCGCTATCCCCTCCTATTGAAACGGCATTTCTTATGGCGTCCTCAAACGATATAGATTCAAAGAAGGCTTCTAACGCCTGTGGTACAGTATCTTGGCAAGTTTCATTAAAAGTGTAGGTTTCTCGAATGGAATCGATTGTAAACCCAATTGGGTAATAGTTCTTGCGAATGTAGTCCTGTATTTCAATTAAACTGTGTCCTGTCCTCGCAAGAAATACAGCTACTGCAACAGCCTCTGCACCTTTTAGTCCCTCTGGATGATTGTGAGAAACTTTTGTAACGGCATTAGATAGTTCTTTTACTTCTTCAAGGCTATTGGCTACATAAGCACAGCTACTGACGCGCATTGCCGCGCCATTACCATAACTATTGTAAGGTTGCGGATTATCCGAAAACACCCAGTTGAAAAAGGCTCCGCCGTACCCTGAATCGGGATACTGGCGACCTATGTTCTGCATTGATTTGACTACCTGCTCCGAAAGCTTTGAAAAATCATTGTTTATCCGAAGGAAAGCATCACATATTGCAAGGCTCATGACACTGTCATCTGTAAAAAAGCATGAATGCGGCAACAGGTCAAAATCTTTTGACCTGTGATTATTCCACTCGAATCTTGAGCCTACGATATCTCCAATTATTGCTCCTATCATTTATGACTCCCAAATCAATAGTACTGTTCAATATAGCTGTATGCCTTATCGAACACATCTTTATCTTTAATTTTGTACTTTATCCAAACGATACTGCGCAGTGCTTTCTTCACTTCCTGTTTGCCGGCGGTCGTACTTTGCCATCCGGGGAAACGAACAAGTTTAACTATGCTGTCGATATCTGCGACTATTCGTTCGACAATAACCGGAGTGTTTTTATTCTTTACACCATTAAACAACTCTGTAAGTGCTGCTATTCCTTTGTCGATTTCTTTTTCGGGAACAACTTCCTTTTCGGCTTGAGCCGCCTCTTTTGCCAATTCGAGCAACAGTTTAAGGAACTCTATGCTTGTAATCAACCCTTGTTCGTGTTTTTCGCGTAGAGCCTCTAATTTTTCCCCAAGTTTCATAAATTTGGGGTCATTTGCATGATTAAGGATTTTTGCCACCAAATTTATTTCAACTTTTTTCGTCGACTTATTTAAGTTCTTTTGTTTCTCCAAAAATTCATCTATCAAATCGGCATCCATCGATAATATGTCCATATCTTCGTCCGCTTCTCCAACGGTCAAATTTTGATGGACAAGTTCGATGGTCTTTGCTCCAAGAGAAGCCCAAATCAGCCCACCTCGGCCATCGGTTGGTTTCACGGATTCATAGACGCGAGACAACCACTGATAGTCTTCCTTAAACGCATTCAAGAAATAATCCGGTGATAAGGCATCCCATGCGCGATTTAATACTCGATAATCGGCTGCAAAAGCATCTTTTTCTTTGTTGGTCGGCAAACAGTTTTGTGCAGCCATAAGACCTTCCCAACCTTCGACAGTTCTATCAACGCCAATAAAATATTGCAAACATTTTTTCAATAAAATAGGCAGTTTCTTTTTGATATCTTCGATGTTTGTAATAATTCGGCGCATGCTATTCTCATCGAAGTCCAATGCTTTTGCAACATCGTCGAAAATTCCTATATAATCTACTATGAGCCCGTGCGTTTTCCCTTGATCGTATGTACGATTGGTCCGACAGATTGCTTGTAGCAAAGTATGGTCCTTCATTGGTTTGTCCAAATACATTGCTTGAAGTATTGGCGCGTCAAATCCAGTAAGTAATTTAGATGTTACGATTACAAGTTTTAATGGCGAATGCGGGTCTCTGAAATAGTCAAGAACTTTCGCTTCGGCATCTCTATCCCTGCGATACTTTTTGTATCTGTCTTCCTTGTCGTTGTTAGTATCCATGACAATAGTCGTTGCTTCCTCGCCAAGCAAATCGTCCAAGCACTTTTTGTACATAAGACAGCACTCTCTATCGAAAACAACAACCTGTCCCTTATATCCATTAGGCTCAATTTTTTCTCTATAATGCTTTGCTATATGTTCGCAAACCTTTTGAATACGAGCAGGGTTATACATTATCGCTTTCATGTTTACTCTCCGCGATAATTCCGACTTCTCCTCTTTTGTCAAACCCGCCTCTTCCGTCATTATCTCAAACTCTTTGTCGAGTTTATCTTTGTCAACGTGCAGTTCTACAGGTACTGGTTCAAAATGCAATGGTAATGTTGCACCGTCTCGAATAGAGTCCGAAAAAGAATACTTACTCATATATCCACTTCGATCCTCTTCTGCACCGAATGTGGCAAATGTATTCTTATCAACGCGGTTTATTGGTGTACCAGTAAGGCCAAAGAAAAATGCATTGGGTAATGCTATACGCATTTTTTCACCCAAATCGCCTTCTTGTGTTCTATGCGCCTCGTCGACCATTACTATAATGTTATCTCTTGCATTCAGTTCTCCGTTTACTTCTCCAAATTTGAATATTGTTGTAATCAGTATTTTCCGCATGTCACCGCGGAAGAATTTTACAAGTTCCTCCTTGGTAGATGCGCTTGTTAGATTTGGTATGTCTGAAGCATTAAATGTAGCAGTAATCTGTGTTTCAAGGTCAATTCTATCATCAACAATAACCACTGTTGGGTTCTTAAGCTCTGGAATCATTCGAAGTTTTTGAGCCGCAAAGACCATTAACAATGATTTACCTGACCCTTGGAAGTGCCAAATAAGTCCTTTCTTGGGATATCCGGCAACTACGCGATCAACAATTAAATTTGCCCCTTCAAACTGCTGATATCGGCAGATAATTTTATACTTTCTGTACTTTTTATCGGTGGCAAACATTGTGAAAAACTGAAAGATGTCCATAACATGTTCTGGTGTAAGCATATCTTTAATGCTTATTTGAACATCTGCGAGAGTTCCCTCTTCTTTATGCGAAGCAGTATGCCACGGTCCCCACATATTTATAGGCATGTTAATCGAACCGTATCTATAGCACTTACCCTCTGTCGCAAAATTCAAGACATTAGTTACAAACATCGATGGAATGCTCTTTTCGTATGCGGATATATCTCCCGCTGCATCCAACCAAGTAATAGCACTTCTAACCGGGGTTTTTAATTCGCCAATTACCATCGGAAAGCCATTGATCAAAAGGACAATATCAAGACGTTTTCCGCCCTCGGCTTGTGGATAAACCCATTGATTGGTAATAACATATTCGTTTTTGGCGAGCTCTTCTTTCGTCATCGTTCCAAAAAAGCGAATAGGAATCATCCTCCCGTTTTCACCAAACGGATAGGAATTCTCCTCAAACATCATCTTTTTAAATAACTCATTTTGGGTTACGAGATTATGCGGTTGAACAGATAAAATCAATGTACGGAGCTTATAAATAACCTCGTCCGCACGGCTTGGCTCGGCCTTTATTTCGGGGTTCAATCTGATTAAAGCCGCTTTTACCATTGACTCAACCAATACATCAGAATAATCCCTTGGCAACTCTTCAGCTGGAATGTACGTCCACCCATTGTTTCCCAAAGTCGAAACAATCATTTGTTCTATTGTGTTATCTTCATTGAAAGTACTCATCTTTATCTCCTCAATCGTCGAACCTAATTCCTTTTTCCTTGCACAACGCATTAAAACTCTCAAGAGTAGAAAAACTCGGCACTGCGTGTCCCTTTTCCAATCTATTAACCGTTGAAAATGAAACACCAAGCATCATGGCAAATTTTTCTTGGGTTAAATGTAGCGTTTTCCGTGTATATTTGATTTTTTCTGCTATCGTCATCACTCAAACCTCCGAGTAATACTCTTCTTATATTATAGCACGAACGCTATAAAATTACAAGTGGGTTTTAGGCTTCGTAAAGCCGTTTGATGACTTTTTTGCAAACAAAAATTACCAAAGTAACGACTATGGCAGGAACTCCCAAGTAAAGTGCGACCATTCCCGCAGGCGTAAAGTACCCCATCACTTTCTTAATTTCGAGTATTGCGGGCAAATTGTCCCATATGGCCGTACCGAATGCTTTCAGCATTCCCCAAAAGGCTTGCCATAAAACCGTTACTATTTCAATAAAAATCTTCAATCAAACTCCTCCGCGTAATTACTACGCTCTGTCTTTTATTCATCTGTTCCGGGTTTATCACTCATGTTTACTTCGCCCGTCTTCGGATTAACAGATATTTCAATGTGTGGTTTCCGTTTTATACTGTCGGTGTACACACCATACCAATAGTTATTAATTGCTTTCCTGCTCTTATATTCCTCACTACTTGTATAGTTTGGATCTCTGCCAAGTCTTGCCTTTGGTAAAAAGAATTCTCCGTAACTCTCCAAGTATGCAGTATAGTCGCATGTTCCTGCACACCATATCATATTTTTTGAGATTTTTTCTTCACTTCCCAATCTTAATCGCAACTCACGAATAGCAAGCTTTTTGAACCCCTTTTCAAAGAAAATGTAGTTTGTCTTTGTTCTGTCAATCTCTGATTCGTAAGCCAAGCAATCTGGCTCCTCCTCCATTATTTTTTGAATTAGGATAGCCTCTCCCCGTGATAGCGTTTGACCGTTTTCAATTTTTAATAAAATGTCTAAAAAACCAAAATGAACGCCATCAAGTATCCGTAACAAGTTTCGTTCCTTGGATAGCGTTGGGAACGATGCTGTTGCGTCATCATAAGCGAAAAAAGTTAAGAGATTATTGTTAGCACCGTGTTTTTTCACCTCGGCTCTGGCGGTTTTTCTGTCGCTCGCCCAATAAGACACCTTTTCACCCGGAAATAGTTTTGAATATCTACCATTACTCATCCGCAAATTTCCAGCATGCAACTCACTGACCGTCTTCCCATAAAAGGAATCTTGGAACGGAACGCACCTATAAAAATCAAATTCTCCAGTTTCGACAATAGGCAGCGAATCGTGCTTATAAATCGGCATACTTAAGTAATGATTACTATAAAAACTACTCATATTGCTCTTTCTCTCATTATACAACCACTGCAAGTATAATACCAATAATTCCTATTAGAGTCCCGACTCCAAACGACACCCAACCAAATATCTTATTTTTGCGAGACTCCGTCTTGGCTGTTATAGCATCGCTCTGTGCTTGCATCATTTGTTCGTGTAACATTCTATTTTGTTTTTGTAGCTCTTGGAGTTGACTTTGCAAGAGGCCATTCTGTTCAATTACTGCCTTTGCCGCATCCGTCATTGAATTCCTATACTTGTCTTTACTTCTGCTTTCTTCTTCAGCCTTTTTTGATTGTAAAAAAGCCGTATATGCAGAATTTGGCCTTTCATCGTTATACATTAGTCCTCTTCCTCCCCTTTTAATTGTTTGTATCCAATGGTAAGCGAATGAATATACTCGACTACCTTCTCTACCACTTCGTTCGGGCCGACCACTTGCAGTTTATCTCCGAACGACAAGCACCACCCGTAGAATGTCGGACTCAACTGCACCGCCGCTTTGAATCGGAGTTTTCCGTTCTCGTCAGGGGTGATCTCTACCTTATCTCCAAAGATATCGAAGATGGGGTCTAAAATGCTCGCATCGGCTTGAAACTCTACCAATTGCTCTTCGCCTTGGAACATACCGAAAAGTGTCTTCTTGTGTCGTTTTATGTCGATAGGCGCACCCTTGTAGACATCTCTCGGTTGGTCGTTCACCACCTGCACGTGATCCATTCGGTCTATGCGGTAATGCACCACACCCTCGTACTTGCCGTAGTAGCATATAAGGTAGTAGTTGTCATCGTCATAAATCGTGGCAAGCGGATTGACGAAGTATCTCTTCCCATTCCGTCTATATACCCTTTCGTGCTTTGAGTTGAAGTCGAAATACTCGAACGATACTTTTTTGTTGTTCTCTATCGCCAAGTTGATTTCGTTTATCGAATAGAAAATGCTTTCGTTTGAACTCTTGGTTGTGTTAAACTTTACGAGATTGCTCCGCAGCAGTTCCGCTCTATGGCTGCCGCCAAGGTCGGCAATCTTGTCCACGAGTTCTTCCGTTTTCTTGGGCGTGACGAAACTCGATGCCTGAACCGCGTCCATAAGGATTCGGAGTTCTGGAACATCAAAGCTGCGGTCTATCACACAATAACGATTCGGCTTGCCGGGCGATTTATCGCAAAGCACTTCGTATCCGAAATCGTTGAGTACGTCGATATCGCCATATAGCGTTCGTCTGTCGCATTCGATGCCCATAGCGGCAAGTTTCGACAGTATTTCCGTAGACTCTATGTAATTGTCTTCATCGGAATCTTGGCGCAGAATCTCAAGTATTTTAACGAGTTTGATTTTGTAAGCCTTTTCCTGTCTCATAGACCGCTACCTACACCTCTCCATTTTAATTAACTATATTATACCATATTTCTTTATGAATGTAAAGAGCGGGCTGTACCATTTATGCGACACCTTTGTATTTGTGTAAAAAAGGAGCGGCTTTCCTTTCGAAAACCACTCCCCGCGGAGATTAGTCCGCTTTCTTGTTGTAAACCGTTTTTGCTTTTGTCAGGTCATAAATGATAGCCTTTTCTTCGGGAACGAAGATACCATTCATCTTGCGCGATGCACCATCGCCCCACTGCATAAGCTGCACGATCGTTGCGTGCGCCGCTTTGAAAGCCACATTTATGACCGACTTTTTGCCCGATTCGGACGGCTCCGATACTTTGAATTCAATCGAGTTTGCGTCCTGTTCGTCCGTTGCCTGTATCGCAAACTTTTTGTTGTCTGCGTCAATGAGCATTTGGATGTACTTGGGATAGCCGAGTTCGACGGCGGTGTCCGCATTGAACTTGAAGTATTTGTTGGTGACCGTAACGGTCGATTCACTGGTGTTGCCATATACGCTGATTACTTTGAAACCTTTTAACATTTTTTTGTTCTCCTTGATTTTTGTTTTTTAGAAATTTCTTTAAGTTGTTCGATGTCTATCTTTTCAACAGCGGACGGGATAGGAACGAAGCCTGTCAAAAGTCCTGACTTAATAGGTTTGAACTTAACCTTTACTTTGGGTTCTTTGGTGTGGCGAGCCCTATTGCCACCATCGAGGAAACGCTCTTGCACGTCCTCGTAGACCTTGCGTGAGACGATTGCCGGGTGATAATTCTTCATTCGGTACTGGGAAACGATTCCCTCGTTCTTTACCGATTTATGCGAGAACAAGTCAACCGTGACCGTCTTTTGCATTCGCATTTCACCGCAATACTTTTCATTGTGTAGCATTCCTGCGACCGTCCCCGGTTGCCATCTGGCATTGCCTTTGGGAGTTGGTATTTCAGCCATTGTCAATGCTTCGGCTATCTCGGTTGTACTTTTGCCTTCCAAGTATGCAGTGAACATAAACCTTACGATTTCAGCCTCTTTCTCGATTATGAATATCTTGCCGTTTTCGTCTGTGTCATAGCCCATTATCGCCCACATATTGTTTACAGGTATCCCCTTCTTAAAACGCTGACGATATGACCATTTCAAGGCTTCCGACTTTGCTTCGGACTCACCTTGCGCTACCGTGCTTAACAATGTAAGGAATGTTTCACTGATAGTGTCCAAGGTGTTGTATCCGTTCATCTCGAAGAATACTCCGACAGGCGGTTTGAGTGCTTTGAGTCTTCGCATATAAGAAATACAGTCAAGGGTATTCCTTGCAAAACGGCTGATTGATTTTGTAACAATCATATCTATCTTGCCGTCTTCCGCATCTTGGATCATCTGCAAAAACTGCACGCGATGATTGACCGATGTTCCCGAAATACCCTCATCGGCATACACACCGACAAGCGTCCAATTGTCGTGCTTATTGATGTACTCCGTGTAATGTTGGACTTGTAGTTCGTAGCTCGATTGCTGCGACTCTTCATCGGTGCTTACTCGGCAATAGGCGCAGACACGCAATTGCTTGTTTACTGTATCCCTGACATACTCTTCCTTTGGCGGTATCTCTTCGATGTCTATATGGTTCTCTTCCAAGAATGCCGCTTGTATCCGCTTGGCAGAGGCTGTCCTCTTTTTGTCTCTTCGTTGTATCATTTTCTCACCTCCCTTTCGCCCATTATTTGCCTTATCGGCACGAGCGAATAGGCCTCCTATCCGAGCCTACATATATAATAAACTTTCGCCCAGTAAATTGCTATGGGATGCGCTCCCCAAGACGCTATAAATAAGATTTTTTAATGCGATTTCAAAGGAAACGCTATTTTTCGTGATGTTTTTGAATATTCCGTCAGAGTGAAAAACGATGCTGTCGAAGACATAAAAAAATACCGAGCAACGGGTTCACCGCTACTCGGTCTCATGTATTTATATGTTTTGGGGTTCAAATCCCCGTGGACGCCTGCCCCATTTCCGTCCTAAAAAGACGCTCCTTTTTGTTCGTCATTGACACTCAAAAACCGCTATATTTTATAGCGGTTTTATCGTCTTCACCAAGCGGACTTGAGTACCGAATGCTGACCGCGAGCAAAGAGAGAGGCAAGCGCGCAGCATTTGCCGAAATCGTGCGAAGTGGACATAGCAAACAAAACCAACACGCAGTGTTCGTGCATAGCACGGTGGTGCGTAAGCACCTTTTTGTTTCGCGTAGACGCGATTGCCACTGCGTGTAACAATCGCTATTACATTCACTTCGTTCTCTACAAGTCCGCCTGGGTGTACCAAGTTGCCACGGTTGAACACCAAAATTCAACCGGGTATTTTTTGCATTTTTCACTCTTTTAGATGCAAATATGCGCGCTCTCACTCGACCGTTATTCTTCCGCGACGTCGCATGCCGGAGCAACAACGGAAGAGAGTTCGTCAGGAACGCCCTCTTGTTCGTCCTCGTCGAAATTGAGGCTGTTTTCCATTTCTTCACGTTGTTTTTTGAGGACGGGAAGTTCATCCGTGCAGAACAAACGCACTTTGCCGTCCTTATTCTTTCCGACGATGTTGAGGATTTTGCCTTTTGTTACGCATATGCCGGCAAACAGCGGTTCGAGCAAGAAAAGGATTGAGAGCAAAAGCATAAACACAAGCACAACCCAAAGAAACGCGCCGCTGCCGAACCATGCCATAAAGCCTTTGAGGATGTTGTCGGTGCGCATAACTTGGTCTACCACGAACAACTCGTCAAATGCCGGCATACCCGTCGTAGTGGCTTTTGCCGCAAGCGGCAAGATTGCGATAAACACATACACGAGCGGAAGAGTGAGCACAAATGCAAACGTCGTAATTCCGATAGTAAGTCCGTTGCGGAGTTTCTTGTTTGGGAATCTCAACGCCACGTTTGAAAACAGCATAATGCCCGCACTCATAGTGAGAATGACCACGATATACTTTGCAAGAACGTTGTCGATTTGGCTGAACGCCGTGAAAAACGCGATATTGTCGGGATTTTCCATATCCTGCATTGCGTTGAGCAAAAAGAGAATGCCCAAAACGATGATTGCCACCGAAAGCCCCAAAAGCGCAAAAAGCACTTTTTCGGTTTTTGTAAGTTGTTTCACCATAATTTTACCCCTAAAATTTATAAAACAATTATAAACTACAATCGGACAATGTGCAAGAAAAAACTTTTTAGGCACTATGCCACGGCTTCCGTTTGCAACGCGCGTGGCGTGGAAAATTCGGCAATCCGAGCGGTACTTAAAAAAACAGCCTCTCATCCGCAAAAAAGCACCGTTTGAGCGGTGCTTTTTTTGTTGACTATACGTCTTGAAATTATTTTCAAAAATCGGTCGCCTTTACTTTTTCACAATCTTTTTATCTGCGCGACCTGCAAGCCATTTCACGTCGTCCAATATCTGATAATCGTATCTTATGACGTCGGTTTCTTCTTCGCTCCTGTGCTCGACTTCCGCTCTGATTTTCTCTGGTACCTCTTCGATTTTTTTCTTTCCATTACGAATCAGATTTGCATATACTTTTGCCATGTAGCTTGCCATGATTAAGCCTCCTTTGTGGTTGTAGTGGTTTGGGTTGCTTCGTAAAGTTCAGTCAATGCTAACTGGGTGTTAGTGACTTCGTCTTCCAGTGCCAGATTAGATTCATACTGCTCGGTAAGAGCTAACTGGGCTTCGGTGAGCTGGTCTGACAACTCACTATTAGATTTTTCTAACTGACCGATTTTTTCTTCATCTGAAGGAATATATTCCGCTTCAGTCAACTCTCCGTTTTCGCCAATATTATAGTAAACGCCATCTTTTTTAATATCGCCAATCTGCACAAGATAACGGTATTCATCGGCTGATGCACCGTCACCATATACTGCTCTGGCAAACTGGTTGGCATCTTCGTAGTTTGTATGCATTTCAATATTGTAAATTTTACCGTTCGTATCAAGCATGATGTACGGTTTTGCAAATTCTCTAATCATTTTGAATCCTTTCTTTAATGGAACCGAAGTAAGATGATGCCAGATCCGCCTGCTCCACCGACGGCAGTTCCGCCTC
>OHGK01000874.1_pt1 | contig 18304 bp, 23 predicted proteins | sample 1567671 | NCBI WGS metagenome assembly OHGK01 (sample SAMEA3879577, study PRJEB24766) | human gut metagenome | biome: human-associated habitat; feature: feces | place: USA | collected 1985/1987 | reverse complement strand
TGCAAAACATTGAACAAATTCTTTACTTTGTTTCTGGGTTAGAAAAGTTACAGAAAATCGAAAATATTTTTTAAAAATTTGTATTAAATATATCTGGTTCCTTATAATCAATTTGGTTTGCTTTTGTTCATATTTACTGTAAAGAAACACATTAAATGACTATTTGTAACAGCTATAATGAAGCATGATTGAAGTACTAAATATTTCAAATTGAAACAGGCGGAATTTAACAATTCCGCCTGTTTTTTATATGCCTTTTAATTTTACCTTTTACACATTTTTTCTACTAATGCTGCGAATTTCTTAAATGCTACTTCGCCACGAGGTCCAAAATTTTTACAAAAATCTTTAATTTCGAAAACAGATTTTTTTGACATGTTTCCTTTGACACCAAATTCATCAATAGAAAAATAATTATGTGAAATATCTCCCAAAGCTAAAGACTTGCCGTGGTCTGAAACACTAATCATATCACCAGTAAGTTCAGAACCATTAACCCATTTAGCGAAATTTCCACCTTTACAGTAACTTTTTTCTGCAACTTGTTTTATTGAACCATTATCACCCAGTGTTGATAAAGTTAATCTCACACCACCAAAAACATCATTATCCCTATACTTTTGTAATAATAACGTACCATTTTTCCCTTTGAATAATCTACTATCAAGCAATCTACAATTGTCCAACATCTTTTACCTACTTTCTAAAATTCTTACATCACACAGACATAGAAAAATAGATAAAATATAAAATTGCCCCACCATATCATATCATTTCATATCATATAGGGCATTATAACTGGGTTTTAGCAACTTTAAAACACGTTTTACATTTCTTAATCATCCACGTAAATTTTAATTAATTGACTTTTATGTAGAAGATTAATACGAAATATAAATTAGCAATACAACTGAATAAAAACATCAAAATCTGTAATACGCTTGAATTTACAGTACCATTTAAGACCAATCTGTTTTATTTTATATTGATAAAAAACCAAATATAACCAATCAAGTATATTATAGAACAAATTATACCAATCCAAAATATAATATTATATGTGTGTCTTAAATATTTATTTTTTATTTGGATATCAAAAAAACTCTTTTTATTGATGAGTTTACGAGCTAGTGTATTTTCTATTGGCAACAAAATAAAAAGGCTTGGAATTATATATATGTATGTTTTTGAACATATAACTAATAAGGCAAAGACATAGCCATCTACAAGATAGTCAGGATATACAAGTCTAGCCAGAAACAAATAAGACAACATAATAAGTAAACCAAAGTTACCCAATAAAGATAAAATATTTGCACATATATATTTTGTTATATTCATACACTTAATAATAGTACAAACAAATTGAAAGGAAATAAAAATGAATCAAAAATATGATTATAATAAAAATAAGAATAAATTTACTAAAGAAATGATTAATGATACGTTAAAATATCAAAAACAATATTACCGTTCACGATAATAACAAGTACAATAACATAAAGGAGATGTCCTTGGGCATCTCTTTTATGCTACTTAATTACGAAATATCAATCTTAAAGTATTTCCCGCTTATCTCATTTTGCACAACAAAATTTTTTGCACTTTGTTGCACTGTTTTGCACTCGGTGAAAGTTTTATTTTATGGGAAATTTTGCCAGTTAAAAACAAAATTTCTGAAAACTTTGTGCAATTTAGTGCAAGAATTGAGACATTAGTGCAAAAAAAGACCGCTAAATCTCAACACTAAAAAATCGCCTCAGTGGGCGATGGTGTGGGCGTTTGGCTTATATAACCTGCCATCCAAAAGTCTCTAATACATTATACACACTTTACAAATAAAAAAGGACAGGTTTAACCTATCCTTTTTTATTTAGCAAGGGAGAGACTCGAACTCTCGACCTCTCGGGTATGAGCCGAACGCTCTAGCCAGCTGAGCTACCTTGCCATACTTTTTTGGCAATTTATCGCGCAAATCTATTGTGCCATGAAAAAAAAATATTTTCAAGTGTTTTTTATTGGTAAGATATAACATGTTTCCACCAATATTATCGTCATTGCGAGAAAATCTATGATTTTCGAAGCAATCCGGTATCATTTTTGGATTGAATAAAATTTTCCGGACAGCTTCGCTATCGCTCGCAGTGACATGTGTTTTTTCATTTAGTGGAGTTTTGTATATAAGTCCCTTTTTGTTATATTACAAAAAAGACAGCTGTTAAATGCTGTCTTTTTGAAGTTCTTCTTATTATCGCTTAGCGGTTGTTTTTATTATGTGCCAGCCGAATTTTGTGCCGACAGGATCGGAGATTTCTCCAATTTTTAAATCAAACGCTGTGTCTGCAAATTGCTGAACCATTTGTTTACGGTTAAAATACCCTAAATCTCCGCCGTATTGACCTGATGGGCATAGTGAATATTGTTTTGCAGCATCTTCAAATGTTATATCACCTTTTTGAATATCTTTTTTTATATCAAGTGCTTCTTTTCTTGTTTTTACAAGTACATGGCTTGCTCTGACTTCATGAATATCAAGATTTGGGTTAAGAAATTCAAAACCTTTTGCAAATGAACCAAGTCCTACAAATACAACGGCTAATGCCAAAAATAACTTTATTGCATGTTTCATAATTTTCTCCTGTTTATTTTATATTTTAATACATAAATTTAAAAATCAAATACTACAATTGTATCGTTCTTAGAACAAGATAATATCTGTAATTTCCCCAGTAAACTATTACCGAAATAAAATTATTGTCAAGATCGGAAGCCTCTAAATATGTGTCAGGAATCGGTTTTCTTTTGGAACTGTTAAAGCGTTTTCCGACAAATTTCAGTGCTTTTTCTCTGATAAGTTGAACTTTTGTCATTTTAACCTGTGGCAGATTATTTTTATAGAAATCCATCGGGACCATTTCTTTTTTATAGCAAGGAACAATATATTTGACTTTTCCGGCTTCTTTAAACAGCATAAACCAAGCTCCGTTATGTTCGCGCGGGGTCAAAAGGTAATAACCCGGTTGAATTGCTACAGTTTTGAAAAATAATGGTGCGGTCAGCCTAAATAGCGGGTATGGCGACCATGTAGAATACATGGTGTCCTGATATTCTCCCGGGTCAATATTATGGACGTATTTGAAATCCGGTACAGGCATGTCACGATACATTTTCTCAATGTCAATATCTTCTGTATATTCATCATCAAGTATTTCTTGTGTATCAACATCGTCAGGAAAGGAAGCCGCTTTTTGCTCAGCTGAATTTACTGGCAAATGTAGCATAAAAATTCCAAATAATATTAAAAATATACCGGTTAATAATTTTTTCATACTATGATTTTAATATTATTTTGCTGAAAATCAATCATTCTAATAATTGATAGTGATTTTATGAATGAATTTGAAACGGGCATTTTGTACAATGGGCTTTCGGGTGAAGGATTAAATTATCTTCCAAATCATACATTCTTGCAATTCTGGTGTCTAAGGGCGCTCCGCATTTTGGGCATTTTAAGCCGCCTGCTCCGTTTAGAATAAGCTGTTTTAAACTTTCTATAATTTCAGGAGATACAATATTGCTTACAATATCTTTTTCAAGTTTTTTAATTTCGTGCGGTTCACATTTAAGCGCTTTTGCAAGTGCTTGTCTTATTGTTACAGGCAGGAATAATTCTTTGCCGTCTTCAATTTCTTCAATAATTTCGACCGAAATATTGGCAGCCAGTGCCAGACCGGTTTGCGTAAGTCCTAATTCTTCTCGTTTTATTTGGATAAATCTTGCTAATGTTTTCATAATTGTATGATATCATAAATCCTGAAATTTTATGAATATTAAGAAATGTTACATTGGGCTTTAGGGCTTAAATGGCATTGTGACCTGGTTTTTAGCTTTTTAGGTAATGTTAAGTCAAATAGGCCATGCAATTTTTAGATTTAAAAATTCTTTATATAAGTATGGGGAACTAAATAAAGAAATCGGGGAAAAGGATTATGTTTACACAAGAATCTTATGCAAATTTGCCGTATTGGAATTATTTACCAATGGGGGTAACAAATTATGGTGGTGATACTCAGGTATTTACAATACCTGAATATGCAAGCGGTCAGATTGGGTTGTATTTGAATCCGGCGGCTCAAGCACAGATGAACCAGTCAATTACTTTTCCGGGAATGAATAACGGTCCGGTTATAAATCCGACAGCTGTAGATAATATGACTAAGGAAATTTTATACCCGACATTGAATAAATTGACAAGTGGAACAATTAATACTTGTTTGAGAAATATTTCAATGACCAAGCAAAGACTGAATGCAATGCTTCAAAGTGAAAATACTAAAGAAGAAGACAAAGCAAAAATTAATGAATTGCTTGATAAACTAAAGGTTCAGGAAGAAAAGTTGAAAGAACTTGCCGAGTCAACTGATCTTGATCCAAAAACTGCGTATGACAAAGCAAATGAAATTGAAAATAATATCAGAGAAATTGTAAATCAAGCTTCAAAAATTCAGAGCGGAACTAAGGTGAAATCTGAAGATAAAGAGGATAAAGTTGACAAGGAAGATGATGACCGAGTCGACAAAAAGGACAAAAAAGACGATGAAACTACTGTAGATAATGACGACGATGAAGCTACTGGCGCTGGTGTTGATAAAAATAAAGCTAAAGTTGATAATTTCTCATCTGCAAACATTTCATTAGTTGATGATTTTTATGATGCTACATATTGTGCCGGAACTAATAATCCTAAATTTGAAGCAGTATGCGGTGCAATAACCAAGGATAATGTAATGGATATTATGCTTGCTTGGAATAAATACCACTCAGCAGAAAAAGGTGAATCATTTATGCAGGCATTTATGGACGATGCGAATTCGGGGTTCTGTTGTGCCGGTGGACAAAAAGTCAAATACGGTAAACAAATTGCAAGAGCATTACGTGAAAAAGCCGAAGAACTGGGAATTTACGATGAATGCAGAGCTGATTTTGCTGCAATAGACAAAGAAATGGGAAGTTGGTTCTATGTAAATAACGGTGTTGCCCAAAATTACGATAATATTATTAAAAAGATAGCTGCAAAAATGGGCAGTAAATACGGTTCAGTTCAAACAACTGCCGAGCCAAAAGATAAATAAATCTATCAAAAATTACGATTCCTCAATATAAGAGAAATGTGAATTTATTTAGATTAGATTAAGTAGGTTAGAAAAGTAGTGTAGAATTTTACCCCGCAAATATTGCGGGGATTTTTTTATTTCGCGGAGCGTATGAATTTAATCAGGTTCCAAGGTCGTTGGTAGCAAAGTACCCTGTGCGGTGAGCACCCCCTCACCCCAGCTCTCCCCAGTACAAGCAGGGTCACGAAGTGACACTGCATACTTTTAAAATCCGCTCCGGTGAACACTTGATTTTTGATTTTGAGTGTATTATTATCATGGCTGTAGAGTGCTTACGCCAATAATCACTCAACAGGGGTAAATAAAAGATTGATTGTAAAACAGTCTATTATCTGCTCTAAAAGAAAAAAGGAAAAACGAAAATGTCAATTAACTTAAAAAACAAACAAGAAATCGTTAAGGCTTATGGCAAAAACGAAAAAGACACAGGTTCAGCAGCAGTTCAAATCGCTATGATGACTCAAAAAATTTCCGAGTTAACTGAACACTTAAAAGCTAACAAAAAAGATTTTGCTACAAAAAGAGGTCTTTTAATGATGGTAGGTAAAAGAAAAAGATTACTTGCTTACGTTAAATCTCAAAACCTTGATGAGTACAGAGAATTGATTAAAAAGTTAGGTATCAGAGGTTAATCTGAAAATTTTAAAAGGGCTGATTCTTTAAGGGTCAGCCTTTTTTAATAGGAAAGTTTGAGCGAGAGTTTTATGAAAACATTAAAATCAATGCGTTTGCATATTGGAATTTTTGGCAAGACAAATGTTGGTAAGTCTTCTTTATTAAACCATATTACAGGGCAGGCTATTTCGATTGTGTCTGATATTGCGGGAACAACGACTGATGTTGTCGAAAAATCAATGGAACTTTTGCCGATTGGACCGGTGAATTTTCTTGATACCGCAGGGATTGATGATAAAACAGCGTTGTCTGATGAACGTATAGAAAAAACTCTAAAAATTTTAAATCGTGTAGATATTGCACTTGTGGTTTGTGATTATGAAGGAATTGATGAGTATGAAAAATCTTTGATTGAAAAATTTAAAGAGTTAAATATTCCATATATTATTATTGTTAATAAAACTGATATTAAAAAGATTTCAGATGAAAAACTTGCGCGATTAAAAGAATTTTCTGATATTGTTTTTGAAACTTCAGTATTAAATGATTCTGATTTGGTTTTTAAATTCAAGGAGACGGTTATAAAATTGTTACCTGATGATTTTGTTAATCCGCCTCAAATTGTTGGGGATTTAGTGCCTGCCAAAAGCACGGTAATCCTTGTTATACCGATTGATAAAGAGGCTCCGAAAGGCAGAATTATTCTTCCTCAGGTTCAAGTGCTGAGGGATTTGCTGGATTCAAATTGTATGAGTATTGCGGTTAAAGAATCTGAATTAAAAGATGCACTTGAAAATTTAAAAACACCGCCATCTCTTGTTGTAACAGATTCGCAGGCATTTAAGCAGGTTGCTGAAATTGTGCCTGAAAATATTCCTTTGACATCTTTTTCAATTCTTTTTGCGAGATTAAAAGGGGATTTAGATGCTTTTACAAAAGGTGCGCAGGCTGTTGAAGAGCTTCAAAACGGCGATAAGGTGTTAATCCTTGAAAGCTGTACGCACCATGCAATAGAAGATGATATAGGCAGGGTAAAAATTCCAAATCTTATACGTAAGAAAACCGGCAAGGATTTGATTTTTGAAAATATTGCAGGACATGACTTTCCAGATATTTCGGATTATAAATTGATAATTCATTGCGGAGCGTGTATGACAAACCGCAGGGAGGTTTTATCAAGAATTTTGAAAGCAAATCAAAAAAATGTACCTATTACAAATTACGGAATTGTGATTTCTTATTGTCTTGGAATTTTAGAAAGAGCTTTAAGAGTTTTTGACAAATAGCGGTTTTATATAAGTATAAAATAATGCTTTATAAAACTTTGGTCTGAACATAAACAATGGTCTGTATTGCAGGTATTTAATCAATGATGCAACCTGGTTTTTCTTATACCAGTAGTCTAATTCCTCTTCTTTCAATGCCCAAGGTGTAAGTTGAAGATATTTGAAATATAAGTTTCTGTGGTAGCTGAACGACCCAAAATGCCATGGTTTATTTTTTGCTACAAAATGTATGATTTTGGGGTTATTAGTATAACTTGATCGGTTGGTGAAGTTGCTTGACTGAACATTCCAAAAATCCGGTACTATTTTTATTCTGTCTTTTAGGGCAAAATTTATAATATCCTGATCACCTGTTTTAATTTCGTCAAGATGATTTTTTGTGTATTCATAAAAAATATCTTCAATATTTTCTTTTCTGAATTTTTCCAAATCGAATAAAACCATTCCAGCATTTATGTATTTTTCATTTTTCCAATGGTTTTTATTTTTGACTCTTATATCTAAAACTCCCGCAATTATATTATTTTCAAGGTCAGTGTTAAAAAGTTCATCAAGACTGCTATTTACAATTACATCACAATCCATATAAATAATTCTGTTTACGAATGGCAGAATACTTGCAAGTTTCAATCTGTAATATGTAGGCAAGGTTATATATTGATGAGTTTGAAGGTTTTTATATATTTCAAATTCTTTCTCATCAACTTTTACAAAAGTTATATCACAATCTTTTATATTTTTTAAAGTTAGTATTTTGTCAATATTTTCTTTTTCAATACCGCCATCTAATATATAGAAACTAAGACGGCTGTCATTTGTTTGGTTGACAAGAGCTGAAGTTATTACAACCGCGGCATATCTACTATAGTTGTCATCACATGCAAGGCAAATATTTATATTGTTCATAAATTTCTCCGGATTATTTGCTGTTTAAATATTGTTTTGTTTGTGTGCTTGAAACTTCCGGTGTTCTTGGAAGATAAGTTACTTCGCAGTATTCTTTCAGAAAATCAAATTTACCTGTCCAATCATCACCCATAACAAATACATCTGCCTGATATTTTTGTACATCAGAAGCTTTTTGTTCCCAGTTATCTTCAGGAATAACCAAATCTACATACCGGCATGCTTCAAGTATGGTTTTTCTTTGCTCATATGTATAATAAGATTTTTTATTTTTTAATTTGTTAAATTCATCACTTGATAATCCGACTATCAGATAGTCTCCCAATGCACGGGCACGTTTTAGCAGGTTGATATGTCCATAGTGAAGTACGTCAAATGTTCCGTATGTTATAATTCTTTTCATTTTTTTATCAAATCCTTGATTACTGCAGCTTCTTTTTGGGGTACATCAATATACATGGCATGTCCCATTCCGATTTTTTGGGGGTATGCAAGATAATCTCCATAAACTTCTTTTAGGAAATTTTCGGTATCGTTCATGCACGGAAACTTTTCGCTTTCAAATAAAATTTCTTTTAGCGGGAATACAGTGTTATATGGTGTGAACCAATTTTTCCAACGATGCCCGTAATCAAATCCCCAGACTAAATCGGAGTTTTCATTTTCAGTATTGTTTTTCAATATTTTTTCTCTGTATTTTGAGATTTTTTCAAGAACTTCTTCTATTGACATACCGGGGGTACATTCATTTTCTAAATTTTTCCGTTCTTGTTTTATTCTGTTTGTTTCTATGAGCTGAGCATTTTTTGACAGTTTTTCTCCGTAAAAATCGTATGGAAAAATATCTACAAATAAATGAGGGCATTTTTTATGATAAATTTTAATAAAAGAAGTTGCGGAATTTCTTTCATCATTTTTATAATATCTTACAACAATATCCGGATTTCTTGTTGATGAATTAAATGCTTCAATAAGTTTGTTGTAATCATCTCTTGGCATTCTTGTATCAATATCGTCATCCCACGGAATAAATCCCTTATGTCTTACTGCACCTAATAGTGTGCCAAAATCTATCCAATATCGTAAGTTGTTTTTCTTACAAACGTAATCAAGTTCTTTTAATAATTCCAAATTTGCCAGCTGAATTTCTCTAATCTGTCCTTGAGCCGGTGGGATAGTTCTAATATCAATATTATTTTTTTTGTAGTAATAATATGGATTTTGATTTCTTTTTACTCTAAATTCTTTTTTGGGGTATTTGATTTTAATTCCAAATATTTTAATAAGTCTATGAGTGTTATCAAGTTCGGAAATTGAAAAAATTTTATTTATAATCTTGTTCATTTAACCCTTCCATAATATAAGCGCTTACATATATTAATAGCATTAATATATATGCAAACATTGGTTTATTAAGAAATATATATATGCATATGTTGAATATGATTGTAAATTAGGCGCAAACCTAATTAAAAAATGTTTGTTTACATCATATTTTATTATTAAGGATGACGAGATTATGAAGTTTGACGATAAATTATATCTTGCGGGACAAATAAAAAAACATCGCAAGTTGCTGCATTTGACTCAGGAAGAATTGGCAGAAAAAGTTGATTTGAGTGTTCAGCATATTTCAAGGATTGAGAGCGGGTGTTATATTCCGTCATTAAAATCGTTTTTTATGTTTGTTGATGTTTTGAATATGGATTTGAGGGAATTCGGTTTTGATGTTGAACGAATGGCTAATCCAATAAAGGATCGCTTAATAAATATGATTGTTAATGCTGATGATAATGAATTGATTTTTTATGAAAATCTTATGAACGCGGTTAATGACAGTATGGCGAATGTTAAGAAGCAAAGCAGGTAGTAACAAGTGACAGTTAGTGAAGAGAATAATAAAAGAATAATTGATTTGGTTTATTTATGGTGTGATGGAAATGACCCTGTTTGGTGTGAGAAAAAAGAGAAAACATTACTAGCCTTAAATATAAAAGTCGAAAAAGGTGCTGCAAATGAATGCAGGTTTGTTCAGTCTGATGAATTGATGTATTCTCTTCGTTCTGTTGAAAAGTTTGCGCCATGGATTAATAATATTTTTATTGTTACTGATAATCAGGTTCCAAAATGGCTCAATTTAAATAATTCGAAAATTCATATTGTTGATCATAAAGATATTATGCCGGCAAAGGCTTTACCAACTTTTAATTCTATGGCAATAGAATGCTGCCTTCCTTATATCGAAGAGCTTTCGGAATATTTTCTTTTTGCAAATGATGATATGATGCTTTGGAATAAGGTTGAAAAAGATTTATTTTATACAAATTCAGGCAAGCCGATTTGTAGAATGCGGCAGAAAATTCATAAGAAACCATATAAACATCTATATGGTTATACGATTGCGAAAGCTTATAAAATGGTTAAGAGCAAATACAAATTGAACGCTCCGTATTTTCCGCATCATAATATTGATGCCTATCGTAAATCTTATTTCCTTGATTGTATAAATGAATACAGAGAAGAATTTAACAAAACCGTATGCCAGCAGTTTAGAGAATTTGAGTCTGTCCAGCGCAGTATTGTATCTTATTATATGCTTGCCAAAGATTCTGCAGTTTTAAAATGTATTGAAAAACCATGGTATAATCCGTTTTTCAGCGAAGAATCGGTTTATGCAAAATGCCTAATCTCAAAACTTAAAAATCTTGATAAGAAAGATTGTAAATTTATATGCGTGAATGACAGTGAAAGATCAACAAACAGCGACAGAGAATATATGCAAAAAATTCTCGAAGCAAAATTTCCTGAAAAATCAAGTTTTGAAATATAAAAACTCTAATCTAAACTCCTGAAACGTCAGGTAAGTCAATACTTTTTAATCGTTGTTCAATACGTCGGTACCATTTCAGGTGCTGTTTGAACAGGATTTCATAATGTTCCATGTTCCCTTGTGAAATGTTTTTGAATTGTTCATCACAAGTTTGAGTCAATTGGGCTTCTAAGAATTTTGTATAATCTTTTCTGTCAATATTCGGATCGGTTAATTCAATTCGTTTGCCGAAATCAACAATAACTTCAGGTCTGTTATCTCTCAAGAAACAATAATCAATAGATAATGGAATTAAAGTAACTTTACCGTATTTTTTAACTGCTTTTTGCGCAATATAAGTCAGCCCTGTTTGGAATACAAACGGACGATAATGCGGCGGCCTGATGATTCCTTGCGGGAATATACATAATTGGTTTCGCAAATCGCTTAATAGATCTACTGAATATTGAAGAGCTTGCATTGCAGACTGAGCGGATTTCTTGTTTACAGAGTATGCTCCGCCGCGTCTCAGTAATGGAAATCTGTTTAATTCTTCAACCATTAATCGAATTTCTTTGCGACAAATTCTGTGGGTAATATTATATAAAACAATTCCGTCCCACCAATTGCAATGCGGTGCAAATAAAATTGTAGGAGTCTTTGCATCTCTTTGGGTATAGTTCTCTACTCCGCTGTAGCGGAATGCATAAAACCTGTTTTGCAACATATTATAAAAGAACAAACTTGCAATGGTTAACCAAAAACGATTTGTTTTTGCCGGTTTAAATTTCTCCTCTTTATTTCTCAATTTTGTTGGTGGTATATCCGAGTATAGTTTTTCTTCAGTAGCCATAAATCTATTTTACCCTAATAACATAAAATATAAAACATTCAATTAAGAAAACTTAACCCTTTTATCATACGATTGTAAAATAAAAAAAGCAAGTCGTCGAATTGTATATAATTTTAATAATTGTAACATAATAGCAAATTTTTTCAAATTCGGGTTTAATATAATAAACAGATTTCAGATTTAGGAGGTTCAGACTATGGCAAGTGTTGTAAAATGTATGGGAATTATGGCTGGTGCAGGGTTGTTAGGCGGTGCTGCTTCTTCATATTATATTCAATCTAAGGTTAATAAAGCTGCAATGAAAGAAGTTTCCGCTCATGCTAAGGACGGCAAGATACCGATAGGCGGAATGTCTAAAGACGGTAAAATGTGGGATGGATTTATGACAGTTGATGAATTTAAGAAAAATCTTGATAAGAAAACTCAGATTTCTGCGTTGATAACTGGTGCTATGGCTGCGGTTGCAACATCTGTGGTTTCCGGTTTAACACTGCTTCTTCGCGGCAAGGTTAAGGTTAAGTAAAATAGGTTCAGTTTTTGGCGTTACAAGATGCTCGCTGCACGGGGTATTGTACTACTGATTACCTTAAATTGTTTAATATAAAAAGAACCGCTGTAATTGTTTACAGCGGTCTAATTATCGATTTAATATAAAAATTTTAATTAATCTTCAATAGCTTTAACTTCTTCAGCTTCTTCTTCAACTGTTTCTTCATTTAAATCAGTACGGATTGAAGCTTTATCTGAAGAGATGTTTTTGTCTTTTAATTTAGTAATTTGTCTTGCTAACTTGTCAGCTAATAAATCAATACTTGCATACATTGATTCAGCAGCTTCTTCGCAGCGAATACTTCCGGTATTTGTTTTGCAAATAACTTCTGCGATATGTTTGCCTTCCGCTGCAGGATTTTTAATTACAGACAAAACAACATCAATACCTTGGATTTGGTCATAACGAGTTGCTACTTTACCAATTTTTTCTTTTACGTAAGCTTTGATTGCTTCTGTAATTTCAATGTTTCTTCCGTTTACATGTATGTGCATCTAAAACCTCCAATTTTCAATACTGCTTTGTTAGTATAACACAGTTTGAATAATTTTTAAAGAGCAAATTGATTATTCGTCTGCTAAAAATTGCGGTAATTCTACATCCGGAGTTCCGATAACTCTTACTAATTCTAAAACAGATGCTTTCATTTGACATTTTTGTGATGAACCGCTGAAGAAATCTCTGTAAAAGCACCCTTCACAATTGCAGCCTCTTTTGTAGCACTCTAACGCTGTTGTAGTCCAACGTCTAACAGCAACAGCTCTTCCCATATCCCTACTTCTAAACAATGTATAAATCTCCACTTGTCTTGTTAACTATCCGATATTGATATCCTGAATATATATCAAAAAATCTCCCCTAAAGCCGTCTATATCAATAACTCCCGACTTCATATTTTTATTATAGAAAATAAGAGTTATTTTTCAAGGTCGGAACATGTTGTTATGAAGTTTTGTAACATATAGCTAAAACCTTACTATATCAAGAGTTTTAAAAAATAAAAGTGCTTAAAACCATGACTGGACATGATTTTGGATTTTTTATTCTATTGAAAACCATGATTTGACATGGTTTCGCATGGTTTTGAGTCTTATTAAGATTTGTAAATTATTTTTAATATTGCTCTGTCGGGCATGCCCGATTGTGTAGTGTTAATCTGTAAAAAGAAGAATATTAATAATTTTGGTTTAATCAAAAGGGATCCGATTTCATATTTGAAATCGGGTCCCTTGTTTTCGGCTGGTATCCGGTGAATCCCTGGATAAATCGTTTCATGCTCAACGATTTGCAGCCGTTTGTATTCCTGCCGCTAAATTGCATGCCCCTTTAGTCAGGGGAGAATTCGGTATTTGGAATACAAATTTAGGATTTATCATTTATTGTTAATTTTTTTGGTGCTTTTGTTTCGATATTCTGTTTTGGCACTGTTACTGTTAAAACTCCGTCTTTATAATCAGCGGTTGCATCTTCAGATTTTATTGGCTGGTCAAAAGATATTGTTCGCTGATATTTACCGTAGCGAAACTCTGATGTATGGTAGCGTGCATTGTGTTCTTCTTGTTGCTTCTCTTCTTTTTCTTCGTGGGTTTCTGCACTTATTGTCATAAAGTCATTATCCATTTCAACTTCAATGTTATCTTTTTTTACCCCGGGCAGCTGGACTTTAATCTTATAATTATCTTTGTTTTGAACAACTTCAACTGCAGGTCTGAGCATTGAGTTTTTGATTATATTCAACGGGTGTCCAAATGTGTGTGTGAAAAATGTATCTCGTAAAAAATTATCAAGTTCCTGATGTATGCTGTCAAAGTATAATTCAGGTTCGCGTACTATTAAATCGTGTTTCATTTAAAGCTCCTTTCTATATAAAGATATCTGTTTTTTTCTTATTTAACATTGTGCCGTGGGTTAGTCTTTAATTTTAAAAGTTTATACTTTATGGCAATAGTTTTTTCCTTTGTTAAAAAAATAATTTATAAAAAGGAGAAATTCATGTCGTGTAAAATGTTATTTTTTGATTATAGAGAGTCAGAGAAAAATTTTTTCAAGGAACATCATTTTGAAAACTTTGATATAAAATTTTTCGAAGAAAGTTTGAACGAGGTTACGCTTGAATCGTTGGATAAAGAAGATTTGGAAAACGCGATGATTATAAGCGTTTTTATAACTTCAAATGTTGATGAAAAGATTATATCGAAGTTTAAAAATTTACGTATAATTTCTACCCGTTCAACAGGTTATGACCATATTTGCTTAAATTCTTGTGCAATGAAAAATATTGCGCTTGTTAATGTTGAAGCATATGGTAATACTACGGTTGCTCAATATACGATGGCACTTATTTTAATGCTTGTGAGAAAACTTTATCAGGCAATATCTTCTCAAAAAGATATCAAACCTAAATATGGAGATTATTGCGGAAGAAATTTGAACAATTTGACTATAGGTGTTATTGGGACGGGTTCCATAGGTTGTGCTGTGTGTAATTATTCAAAAGCTTTTGGAATGAAAATTCTTGCCTATGATGTTCGCCAAAGGAATGATTTGATTAATGAAACTAATGTTGAATATACGGACTTGGATTATCTTTTGAAAAATTCAGATATTATTACTCTGCACCTTCCAAATAACAATGAAACTTATCACATGATTGGACGTGAACAGTTTGAAATGATGAAAGACGGTGCTTATTTTGTAAATGTTTCACGTGGTGAACTTGTTGATACGGAGGCTTTATTAGAATTTGCCAAGAACGGTAAATTTGAAGGGATTGCACTTGATGTTGTTGCTTGTCCTGTGTCAGATTCAGATAATAAAGGTGAAAACAGATCAGCGGTAACTTGTGTGGAAACTTCTGAAACTGTTCGCGAGTTATCTAAAATGCAAAATGTTATTTTAACTCCGCATATGGCTTATGATACACAAGAAGCTATTGATTATATTTTAAATTTAACGTTTAAAAGTTTATCAGATTATGTTCAAGGCGGGCGTGCGAACCGTGTTATCTGAGTTTCAAAGGGACTATTTTTGCATAATTTGTGCAGAAATAGTTCCAAAAAGATAACTGCATTTTTTTACATATTTAAATCCGTGGGTTTCAAATTCGCGGATTAATTCATCTGGGTTTGGAAATTCCTTTTTCGAATTAAGAAGATATTTATAATGTTCGGAATTTTTCCCGCTGATTTTTGCAATAAGCGGAACAAGTAAATCAAAAATTTTGCTGAAATGATTATGATTTCCAAAATCGATTTGTAAAAATTTACCGCCTTTGTTTAAAACTCGATAAATTTCATCAAGTGCTTTTGAGCGTTTTTTTATATTTCTGAGCCCAAAACCCATTGTTATATAATCAAATTCGTCTTCACTAAACGGAATCTCGGTACAGTCTGCTTGTACAAAAACCCCTTTAGGATTTTTAGTTTTGGCAATTTTTAACATGTTTTGTGAAAAATCCAATCCGATAATTTTTGCACGAGGGTAGAATCTTGTGATAATTTTTGTGAAATCTCCGGTTCCGCAGCATAGGTCAAGAATCATTGTACGCGGCTTTATACCGAGTTCTTTCACTGCCAGATATTTTAGTAAAAAATGGGTACCAAGTGATATAAAATTATTCATTTTATCATAATATGGTGAAATTTCATCAAACATATTTTTTATTTTTTGCGGATTTTTATCGCATGCCATAATGTAAACTCCATTGCGTAATTTTTGTTTCAGCCATATAATTATATTATGAAAATTGCTTTTGTGCCAATAGATAATAGACCGGTATGCTATACGCTTCCAAAACTTGCAGCAGCGCTTAATTCAGAGATTGAATTTTATGTCCCTGACAGAAAACTATTAGGCGGGCTGCAAAAGATTGCCGATATTGAAGGCTTGTTTGAATGGCTTGTATCACTTAATGATGTTGACGCAATTATTCTTTCATTGGATACACTTGCTTATGGCGGATTAATCCCGTCAAGAAGATGCCCTGAAACTTTTGAAGAAATTAAAACAAGAATTGAAACTTTGAAAGAAATTTTGGAAGATAAAAATTGTAAAGTATATGCATTTTCAAGTATTATGCGGATTTCAAATAACAATTATAATGAGGAAGAAAAGGAATACTGGGCACAATGGGGCAAAAAGATTTTTAAATACTCTTATCAGACAGATAAACTCGGTGGAAAAGATGGTATGATTCACGATATCCCATCTGAGATTATTGATGATTATATTGAAACCAGAAGACGAAATTTTGAGATTAATAAAATTTATTTGGAATGGCAAAAATCAGGCTTGTTTGATACTTTGATATTTTCAAAAGATGATTGTGCTGAATTTGGTTTTAATGTAAAAGAGGCGCAGGTTCTTGAGCAAATGGGCGGTTTTACTAAAACCGGAGCAGATGAAATCCCTCTGAGCTTACTTGCTCGGGCAATTCAGGGAAATGTAAAAATTTGTCCGATATTTTTAGATCCGGAATATAAAAATTTGATTTCAAATTATGAAGATATTTCAATTGAAAAATCTGTATATGGTCAGATAGAGCTTTGCGGCTGTGCGGTTTCTGATGAAGGCTGTGCTGATATTTTACTTTATATAAATAATTTTAAAAATCATCAGGGTGAAATTGTTATGAAGGTTGATACAGAAAGTTTTGATGCATCTTTTAAAGCTCCGTCGAGACCTTATATGATTGCTGATGTTAGATTTGCAAACGGGGCTGATAATAATTTTGTAAATGAATTGTTTAAAAATAATTTATCAGATGAGAAATTTTACGGATATTCAGCCTGGAACACTTCTGCTAATAGTTTGGGAAGTTTAATTTGTGCTGCAAAAATAAAATATCTTGCTGAACAATATAATAAAAAGGCGTTTCAAAATCTGCAGATTACAAGGTTTCTTGATGATTGGGCATATCAGGCAAATGTTCGTCAAAGCTTGATTTCTCCGGATAAGGCAGAACTTAAATCCGGCATGCAGCCGTTTGAAAAAATTTTGGAAGATATTTTTGATACAAAGATAAATGTTAATTATAGTTACCCTTGGGATAGATTGTTTGAGGTAGAAGTTGAATTTAATTGATATAATTTTGCTTGGGCTTGCGCTCGGGATAGATTGTTTGGTTGTTTCTTTTTCTCAGGGGCTGGTTTTTAAATATAACCGGTTAAAAAATTCATTGAGTCTTGCTCTTGTTATGGGATTATTTCAAGGCGGAATGCCGGTTATTGGCTATGTTGGTGCCGATTATATGTATAAGCTTATTGTGCCGTTTAGCAAATGGATTGTTTTTGGAATATTTTTTATTCTCGGGGTAAAATTTATATTTGAATCTTTTCAAAAAAAAGAAGAAGTTATCCAATGTATCGGTTTGAAATGCTTGATTAGCTTAGGGGTAGCTACAAGTATTGATGCACTTGTTTCAGGTGCAACGTTGAGATTAACCCATACAAGCTTGCTTTTATCTGTAATTATTATTGGTTTGGCTTCATTTATGATGTCAATTGCCGGATTTTGGTTTGGAAATTTTATAAAAAATATTCCTGCAAAATATTTGGAAATATTAGGCGGATTAATTTTAATTCTCCTTGCGATTAAAGCTATTGTTTAAGTCAGCAAAATTTATTTTAATATATTTAAAAAAAGAATGTTTTCAAATATTTGCATACGGATTGATGGTTTTAACATTTGCGTTTTTAGCGGATGTCATAAAAATTTTAAGACATACGTACGATTTATATACTACGGGCTTGTGTCCGAAGAACTTGAGCTGATACTTTAAAATATATTCCGCGTGATTCTATTTATGTATTAAACAATTATATTTTATAAATTTAAATGTAAAATTTACTACTCTCTATCATTAATTTGATAGAGAGTTTTTTGTGTAAAAAATGTATTAGTTGCATATAAAAATAAAAAGTTGAGTTTAAACAATTACACACAGATTACACATGTTCTTTTTTAACCATCAGAATTCTGACATAAAAACGAATAAATTCGCAAAAATAAAATCGTCAAAACACACTAAAAAAGAGCCTTTCGGCTCTTAATTTAATTGGTGGAGGTTAGGAGATTCGAACTCCTGACCCCCTGCGTGCAAAGCAGGTGCTC
>OHGK01000856.1_pt1 | contig 18613 bp, 18 predicted proteins | sample 1567671 | NCBI WGS metagenome assembly OHGK01 (sample SAMEA3879577, study PRJEB24766) | human gut metagenome | biome: human-associated habitat; feature: feces | place: USA | collected 1985/1987 | reverse complement strand
GAGCTGTACTAAACTAAACCGTTTGGTGGGAATTTACGAACGTAAAAAATAGTATATATTATTATCTGATTTTATTTGCGGATAATAATATGATCAGAAACATATTGGTTATGAGGAGAAAACAAATGGGGACTACCTTACTAATTATGGCCGCCGGGATCGGATCAAGATTTGGAACAGGAATTAAACAGCTGGCGCCAGTAGATGATGGTCAGCACATTGTTATGGATTATTCAATCCATGATGCCATAAAGGCAGGATTTAATCATGTAGTATTTATTATCCGTAAGGATATCGAGGAATAATTTAGATCTGTTATAGGTGATCGGATTGCTGCCATTTGCGGGAAATCCGGTGTTACGGTTGATTATGCATTTCAGGATATTGAGGATATTCCCGGGGAGCTGCCGGCAGGCAGAACTAAGCCATGGGGAACAGGACAGGCCGTGCTTGCTGCTAAAGCCGTGCTGAAGACACCATTTGTCGTGATAAATGCAGATGATTATTATGGCAAGGAAGGCTTCAGACTGGTTCATGAGTATCTGGTGAACGGAGGACAGTCATGTATGGCTGGATTCGTACTCAAGAATACATTGTCTGATAATGGTGGTGTGACCAGAGGCATTTGCAAGATGGATGATCAGAATAATCTGACGGAGGTGGTGGAGACCAAGAATATCGTCAAGACTGTGGATGGTGCAGCTGCGGACGGCACAGCCATTGATACGGAGTCTCTGGTGTCCATGAACATGTGGGTATTGACGCCGGAATTCTTGGATTTGTTGGAGGAAGGATTTGTGGAGTTCTTTGAGACGGAGGTTCCAACTGATCCGCTCAAGGCAGAGTTCCTTATTCCTACATTCATAGGAGAGCTTCTGGATGAGAAGAAGATGACGATTAAGGTTCTCCGGACGAATGATATCTGGTATGGTATGACGTATAAGGAGGATGTTGAGGCTGTTAAGGAGAGCTTTAAGGGGATGATTGAGGTCGGTGTGTATGAGAAGGATTTGTTTGGGGATTTGTAGATAGGATGTTTATATGGATGTGATGTGATTGCCAGCCCGGGAGGGCTGGCAATTGGTGCCAGTGAATATTTGGAAGGCTGTCCGTGTGTCGGGTACAGATGAACACGAGGTGATGACGTTAAGCTAAGTGTGGACGAATTGGACTTACACAGCTGGAGCCAGTAGATGATGGTTAGCACATTATTATGGATTGATGCCGTAGAGGCAGGATTTAATCATGTCGTATTTATTATCCGAATCAAGGGTACCTGACACTTTGAACATTAGGCACAAAGATTAAGAAATATGTGGGTGATAAGTAAGGTTTAAATGTGTATACTTCTTATATTGCACAGGTAAAGCGGGTGTGGTCTGGACATGGGCGAGAATTATAATAAGTCAAAGAAAGTGAATTTAGAGGTAAGGCAGTGTCCGTAGGAAAATGTGGATTATGTTAGGGATACATTGAGACATTCCAAGTTGATATGACAGGCAATTAGAGGAATGATTTACGAAGGAGACGTTATGTCTGATTTATTTATTATAGGAAATGGTTTTGATAGAGCTCATGGGCTAAAAACGTCATATTATGATTTTCATCAATTCTTAAAAGATAATTGTAAAAATATGCCGTATATTGGAGCCGTTGAACTGGTATCTCAAGATAGCGAAAATAAAATAGACGGTATGATTGTATATGAACCTGTTGAATATTTGGACTTTTTTCAAATCATAATAGATCAAACAGATGGTCCAGATTGGAAGAATTTTGAAGAGGCACTTGGTAGACTAGATTTTTCGGATATTCTGAGGGATTTTGGAACATCTTATGATACAGATTCAATTAAATATTTGAATGAACGGAGTATTGAACCAATTTACCAAGCTGTATTAACAGTTAAAAAAATGTTTCCACTTTGGGTAAAAAGTATATTGATTGATAATCGGATTAAGAAAAAAGATATAATTCAAGAAATGCTTAAAAAACCTCATTATATTCTTAACTTTAATTATACAGATACTTTGGAAAAAATATATGGAGAAAAAAATGTATTTCATATTCATGGTAATCAACATTCTAGTATAATTTTCGGACATGGAAATTATGTTGATGAAGACTTTGATGATGAAGATTTTGAAATATATCCTGGGGCTGGTTCATATTTAAATATGATGAAAGCGGAGTTGAAGAAACCTGTAGATAGAATTATTAAAAGAGCAGAGACACAAAATTTCCTAGCTTCTATAAAGGATGTTATGAAAATTTATTCTTATGGTTTTAGTTATGGTAGTGTGGATTTACCATACATAGTTGAAATATGTAGACATATTGATACTCATAAAGTTACATGGTATTTTAACGACTATTCGTCTGATATTGAAATACAAAAATATCAAAAAATAGTAAAGAAATGTGGATTTGAGGGTTGCTTCTCTACTTTTCATGTGTAGCTAGTAGTTTTTACTTATCTGAGGCAATGCCATTAAGCTAAGTGTTCGATGTATAAGGAGGCAGATGCAGATAAACTGAAAATGAATAGAGAATGGACATTTAATGAACATTTGCACTAAAAATAATGATATTATCAATATAATTCTTGAGGATAATACTATTCAATACTATATATTTATTGACATTATTTTCCGTATTATATATATTGTATATAAAGTGTGTGATTTCGTATGAAAAAGGGCACATATTAATTTGAGATTGTAAATTACACTTTGTATTCATAAGGGCTTTCATTACCTAATTATAGTTATTATTCTTATTTTAAACACATCTTTGGTATGTGTTGAATTTACATATTTTATATGTAAGTCCAATACAAAGGAGGTGTTTACAATCGATAATAAGAGATTTATATTGGAGTTTTTTATATTTATTCTTGGTGTATACGGAACAAAAATATTTGATTATTTGCACACTTTGGTACAAAAGAGAGATATACAAATACTAATATTCTATATTGTATTGTATGTTGTACTACATATGCTTTTGATCTTCCTCTAAGAAAATAGATACTCCAAGGCATCCCCCAACTTTAATGTTGGGGGAATTGTTTAATTTACTTGTTGGTAATGGGTTCATACGTGGTTAAATAGTAGGAAATGTATAGCAAAAAAGCAAGAGTGTTTGTAGTGAAAGTGAGTTAGTGTAAAAGCATGTTAAGGGGAGGGCGGTATAATATGAACCGGCAAAAAATATTGGAGTTTGTAAGTTTTTTAGGAACACTAGTTTCAGTTATTAGTTTGTTCCTAGAAAAAGGGGGATGGGGATGGCAAAAAAATGTTTTGCTATGTTCTCTTATAATAGTTTTTGGGATTTCTGTGTACATACTGTTTATTAAGTCGGATACGCAGACTTATAAGACTCAGAAAGAAATAAACATTTTTATGAAACAATGGATAAAGACAGATGGGGTAGTGAAAATTTTTTCTAGAGACTTGTCATGGGTTGATGATGAAATGATTGGAATATTACAATCAAAAGGTTCAGATCTGTATATATATGTTGAGAAGAAGAATGAAACTGTAAATAGAATTCATATGATAAATCCCCAGATGCACTGTTTTTATTATGAAGAGATGGGGTTTGTACCAAGTTCTCGTTTTACTGTTATTCGAGCAAATAAAGATGATAAACAAATTGCGATAGCAATAAAAGAGCATAAAGGGTACAAAGAAAAATTCAAACATGAAATTTACATATCAAGGGATTCGTTAATAGATAAGAAGATACTTGGGTTAGCAAATGATTTAATGAATTGTATAGAATGTAGAAATAAATATGATAAAAAGGATAGTAGCTCAAAATAAGAAATTAACAGACATAGCTTCTGAGTGGGATTCAGTAGCTTACAAACGCAAGATGGCAATTAGTTCTGGTGCGGATAGAAGTTTCCAAAATATTCTTCTGCCTGAGATATTGCTAAAGATAAGGGGATTTTCAAAACAGAGTAATTTAAGTGTTGTAGATTGTGGTTGCGGAAGTGGAGATCTTACATTTGCAATTAACGAATATTGTGATCATATAGTAGGTATTGATATAAGTAAAGTAAGTATTGAATTAGCGATGAAATATAATAATTCCCCTAAAATAAAATATTATAACAAATCTATACAAGAGTATTCCAATATAAGCAGAGCAAAGGCGGATATATGTATACTAAATATGGTTTTATCAAATGTTGTGGATTGTGTTCAAATATTAGATGCTGTAAATCGTGTATTGAAGGTGGGAGGGAGAGTCTTGATTACGATACCTCATCCTTGTTATTGGCCACAATATTGGAATTATGATAAAGAAGAGTGGTTTGAATATAAACGAGAAATATGTATGAATGCTGATTTTACGATAACAGGAATTGGGAAAATAGGGAATACAACGCATATCCATCGCCCAATAGAAAATTATATTCAGGAGTTAATTATAAGTGGATTTAGTATTACTGGATTTGAAGAATTGTATTCTGAAAAAAGTAGGGGAATGAATAATTTTAGGTATCCACGTTTTGTATATATAGAGGCTGAGAAAACCAGTTCCTAGTTAGTATGGAATTTTGGTGAAGAATAATATAACATTTGTAAAAACTTATTGTATTATTTATCGTTCATGTGCATAAATCAATTATAAAACAAGTGGCTCATTGTGACCGGAATGATGGCTCATAGCAAAACGGAATAGTGGCTCACGTCAGCCGGACAGATGGCTCGTTTGGGCGCAGATTATTCAATGTGCGTAAATTGGATTCACATATTATGTACAAGTCTGATGAGATAATCAGAAATATATCGGATATTTAAGATTGACTCGTAATGAATTGGCGCATCCGTCAGGATTAAAAGTAGATAGAGTGGAATGTCTTTCTTTGATGACAAGCTATATTAAATACTGTGAGACACAACATAAATATTTGGATTTTTAGATCGAAAAATCATGATATTGCTATTACAAATAAAAAGCAGACTAATGTTTTCAAAGGAATGTGCTTAAGCTGAAAAAAGGAGACAGACAGAGAGGAAATAATGACCGGCAGTAAGAGGACTCAGGTCCACATGAATGAGGTATGAACAAAAAAGACTACTTGTTGACATTATTATTTCCTTGAAATAACGATAACCCAGTGTTAGTATAGATATATAAAGGTTATGAATTGGCCCTTTATATATTTAATACTTAAAAACAAAAGAAAGGAATATTTCATGTGGAAATGGCAAGGCGGCAGGATAAGTCACTAGCAAAATTGAAGTCGAAACTGGTAACTGAAAAAGATATAGATCTGGATTATTATGAACACAATATTTTGCCACTATTTCTCAATAGCTTACATTACACAGATAAGAGAATAAATATAAATAAGCAAAATGGTAAAGTCTGTGATTGTATTATTGATACCAAGATTATAGTAAGGTTTTACAGGAATGAGGGTGAAAAGAAAGCTCTCAGTGAACTTGATGGGATTCTCGATAGCAAGAGGTATGAGTGGGGAATTCTATTGCACAGGAAAGGTATATGGTTATTAAATAGGGATATATACCGGGGAGATGAGTCATTTACCTGTGACAGAATAGTATTTAAAATATCATTTACAGGCAATAAGGACAATAACTATTTTAAATATCTGTCATATGATAACCTGATTGGAGAAACAAGGAATGCCAAGTACTTTGCGGATATAACAGAATATAAGAATAGAAACTTTAACAGCACGAATAAGGCGAGTTGGGCGGCATATAGTGGTGCTCTTAAGAGATTTTTTAATTACTATGCAGAGAATAGGTACAATTATTCACAAGTAACTTATATGAATATTACATTTAGCGATTTTGAGGAATATGTCAAAGCGAGCAGTAACATAAATTCCGAAACCAGTGCAAAGAATCAGTTTTCTTATATAAAGGGATTTATGATAAGTAAGACAGGTCCTGATGGGGAATTTGCAAGAGGACGTGACGAATTGCTGGGACGTTGCCAGGATATATTGCGAAAGAAGAATGATGAGTTTGTGGATATTACAGCAGCTCAGGTTCGGGAGCTTATAGATGCACTGGCTAAGGATAGGAATGGAACAAGAAATATAACCTTATTTTTGATGATTATGGGAATGGGGGTAGAACGTCGAAAGCTTTGTTCACTTAGATGGGATTATGAGATAACGAGGGATATGACGCATATACAGACAGATGCTGTATCTGTAAAGCTGCCAAGGATATTGGAACAATCCCTTAAGGAACTTCGGATGGAGGAGCCTGAGGATGCGGTATATGTATTTGGTAACTGCACAACTAAATATATGACTCCATTGAAGGAGGGCAGTATCAATGGAATGCTTGATCGAATAAACAAAACAATTAAAAATCAAAATGGGATTAACATGATAACTCCGGCAGGATTAAGAAGATGGTTGTTTTTGCATTTGCTGGATATGAATGTAAGTCTTCAGGAGATTATGTGCATGATGAATATATCAGTCGATAATCTGAGTAGTTATATTGATGATGCAAAAATGCGGGACAGAGGTAAGACGTTGATTAATTCTTGGGACAGGCATCCTATGGATGAGTTTTTTGAGGGAGTGAAAGGGTGAGGTATAATGGGAATAATAAGTGATTGTTTGACAAATATTGGCTATGAGGCAGCAAAACAATATTCAGAAGTTAAGTTGGACGAATCAAAACTGAAAAAAGAACTAAATGAATTTGTGATTCGACAAAGAAAATACAATGATTTGTGCTTGGCTAAAGATGAATGTGATTTTGAGGGGGTGCTTGAATATATAAAGAATGATTTGATTCAAGAGGCTTATATTCGATTCTTTTCTGCAAAAACAACTGAACGAAAAAGAGCGCATGAAGAAATAATAAAAAAGGCTATACATAATTTTAATGCGACATCAGATGAATCGAAGAAAAGAGTGTCGAGGTGTATTGCAGTAAGCCTTGAAATCATACGTAATTTTTTCAAAAAAAATCTGAAATTAAAAGATTATATTTTGGCTGCGGATATAGTCGATTCAGTTAATGAAAATACTGTTGCTGTTACAAATGAACAAACAGATGTATTATCAAAAAAAATAGATGATTATCAGTCTGGAATATTAGAGGAATTACGCTTTAAAGAGATGTTAATGTTTGGAGAAGATCTGGGGATGGTGGAAAGCACAATTAAAAATGTACTTGATGTCAGATCTACAAAACATCCATTATACCCATACTTTGGATACAGTTATAATGGTAAGAGAATAGTTAGCGTTCCGCTTACAGATGAAAGTCGTGATAAATATCCTGAAAATTATTATATAAAAGGTTCTATTTTAATAAATGGTGAATATTCAAAGGATAAAAACATGGATCCATTGAATTATGCGTATAGACATCAATTAAGATTGACGATGAAAGTTGAAGAGGCGATTAAGTTATTGGGAAATAGTAAAGATCCAATTCAAGGTGAAGCTAAAGATCTTATTGGTAAAGAGATTGTTGCAGTACCACCAAAGTTTCCAGAATCTTTTGCGTGCTCTTTAAAAGTTGGGAAAGAAACTTTTTATAATTATATATTAATTCGTACGCAGGAGATATTAGATGATGGCACATACATACTTGGAAATAAAGAGCAAGAGAATGCAAAAATATATGTTGAAATACATTTGAATTTTAAGAACACCAGTAGTATAGACTTTTTGTTTGATACACAATGTATTAGTAGTGAAGAAAAGTTACAAAATGCGTTATTCAAAGAAGCATTAAGCAAGAAGAAAGATATTCATTTATTTGTATTAAGCTCTCAACAGGACATGATGGCTGGTAATGTAAGTGATTTCAGGATAGAAACGGGATTTGAATCAATAAAAGAAGAAATTGATTTCTTTGAAAGAATTTGTGATATAGAACGGTATTTTAATGTAAAGCTGAATGTCGATGGGGATATATATAAGAAAGACTTTGACACAGTATTTCATCTTTCAGAATTGATAAGAAATGAATCTGTAGAATCAACATGGGATAAATTGGAAATGAAAGGAGTGCTTGACCCAGAATTTAAAGAGTTGTTATGTAAACTGGAAAATCCGTTGCCTCCACTTGCGTGTGAAGATACATGTAAGCTGGTATTATTTAATGTGCCTATAGAATACAAGTTTCTAAGTGTATATAGAAGTCCGTTAATTGCTGATTTTGAAAAGTTTAGGAAAAAACTTGATGCGTTAGAGATTGGAGACCCAATTAAAATTCCTTTTGTGCCAGGAGATGATAATACAATGTATGAGACACTTCACGTGCCAGAGGAGTTTCAGCTTACATAGGTTGGCATGGATTTGTATTAATTGATATAAGGTTCAAAAGACTTGCGGAGGCAAGAAAATCTTTTTTGAAAATGAAAATTTGTAATTAATATACTTGGTTATGGAAAGTATGTTATAGTGCATATATATTCAAAAGTTAGGAATGGTGAAGTATGATAACATATATAGAAGGTGATTTATTCAATAGTCCGGCACAGGTACTGGTTAATACGGTGAATACCGTGGGAGTCATGGGAAAAGGGATTGCTTTGGAATTTAAAAAAAGATATCCAGAAATGTTTAAACAGTATAAAAAGATGTGTGACGAACATAAACTTACAATAGGTCGATTGATGCTATGGTATGAGCAGGATCACTGGCTTTTGCAATTCCCAACTAAAGAAAATTGGCGAAATCCTTCAAAAATTGAGTATATAGAGAAAGGTCTTGCTGCATTTGTAAAGAAATACGCAGATTACAATATTTCATCTATAGCTTTTCCTAAGCTAGGGTGTGGGAACGGTGAATTAAACTGGGATGATGTTAAGATTGTCATGGAGAAATATCTTAATGATTTACCAATAGATGTGTATGTATATTTACGACCGTTAGACAAGCAGCTGCCAGAGCATAAGAAAACTGTGGAGATGACAAAGTGGTTGAGACAAAATGCAAAGGATATGTCATTTGCAGGGGTGAAAGATGATATATCATATAGCAGTGCATTGGTTCCTATAACATTTGAAGTAGAAGAAATGAAGTGGACGGCAAGTTGGAATGATGAAGATTTTCTTATATTTGAGAATGGTGAGGAAACGTTGAAACTTAGCGATGAGGATGCCCGAGCTATTTGGGATAAAATAAGTGAAAAGAGGGTTTTTGCTACGGATGATAATAAGATTCATGACCTTTTTTACATCTTATTAGCTCATATGGGATATCTGGATGAAGTAAATATAGATGATAACATGAAAGCTGGTTTAAAAAAGGGATATCAGTTGAATTCATGGAAGGGACAGGCTTTTCTGGTTAAGGGGGATAAGTAATGACATATGAGGAGATTATCGCACAGAATTATTTGAATAAATGGTGGGCGGAATTTGCATTTCATTATACTGATATGTCAAATGCTGTTAATATTCTTCGCGATGGTTGTTTATATAGCAGGATTGACGCTGAGATGTATGGAAATATGAGTAATGATAATGCAAGTATGCAGGTAATCAATATGACCAATTCAGATATTGAGTCATATGTGAGAATGTATTTCAGACCACATACGCCTACACAGTATCATAATGAGGGATATAAACATGTTCGACTAAGATATTGTCGTGATCAGGAGGCTAATGTACCAGTTCCTGTGTTTTTTTTGTTTGATCTAGCATCTGTTTTGAAAAAGAAAGGAACTATGTTTTCAGAGAAATCTCTAGCTGGATTTGGAGACCAACTGCAGAACGGAGTGGAAGCCTTTGCTAACTTGAATTTTCAACAAATATATAAGACTGGTTACATGGAGAATCCGAATCTGGAAAAGAAATATAGACAGGCAGAAATTGTGTACCCTGGAGAATTCCCTATTGAAGATACACTCTGTTGTATAGTTTGTAGAAATGATATAGAGCGTCAGTCTTTGCTGAATAAACTGCGTTGTGTAGATTACAACTTGTTTGTAAAATACAGAAATCGTATAAGAGTTGATCGTAGTTGTTTTGAATGTAATGGACTATTTATAGAACAATGTAATTATTATGGAGATAGAATTGGTGTAGTGTATTCAGATACGAAGGATAAAAAATATTATATTCGCAGGTATAAAGATGGCGATGAGCAGTTATTGGTACGTGCTCATGCAGAGTTTATTTGGAAACGATCTGAACAGGTGATATTTAGGCAGTACTGTGATTTTGCTATAGATTATGAAAACCCCCGTTCTACACAATTTAGCGGAATGGTGAAACCGGAAGGTGCGACTGCATTGTATATGGAAATATCATTTGAAAATAAAAGCATGTGTTTAGTGTGCTGGCAGTTGGCAGAGTCTGCAATGTTGTAGAAATTAGAATACATATAACGATTGCTATAATGGAGTTATTAATGTCGAAAAATATATATTTACCAATAACATTTACAATACCCACATTTGAAGACTTCCGGGGCTGTCTGTCAGTACCATATGACCAATCTCCTGGACTGGACTTTCGCAGAAAGAGTTTTCAATTAGAACTGGGATAGCGACCACAACTATCAGTGATTGGCGGAAGAAGAACACGAATCCGGGTTCAGACAAGATACTGCTCATATGTGCAGCTCTGGATGTTACACCAGAATATCTGCTATCTGGTGTTACAGAGGATAGCAAGAGAGGACAGGCTATGGACTATGTTGTTATTCCTAAGGATACTGAAGAACGATGGGTTATAGATACATTTAGCAAGATGGATTTTGAAGACAGGGAGCATCTATATGAAGATGATGACTAAGAAATAATGAATTTTGAATGTAGAGAAGTGGAGAAGCATATACTTATAATACAGCAGCGTGCTGTCTTCAAACTCGAGGCTAGCATATTGACAGCAAGAGCATTTGAATATATACTTTGATTATAGTAGGTATTTATTGCAAATGTTTGTTGCTACTCGATATGCAACTGAAATAAGGTCGAGTTCAAATGTTTGTCGCTACTCGATATGCGACTTATAAAAGATCGAGTTCAAATGTTTCGAGACTTCATTCGTGAGAATGAGGTCTCTTTTGGTTAGGAGAAAGAAATGGGCAAGTGCACGATGGACCTTGTTTTTATATATTCAAAGTAAACGCTACACAGTGGGTACCTTTGGAGCGTTTACTAGCAAGCAAAGGATAATATAGTAACTGACATAATTTACTTGAAAAAGTACCCTTTATCCATCTTTATGTTATACTTATACAAAACACAACTCGTTTTGCATAAAGAGGTATAACATATGAAGATTCTTATCACCGGCGGAGCTGGGTTTATTGGGAGTAATTTTATATTTTATATGATGGATAGATATCCTGAGTATGAGTTTGTGTGCGTGGACAAACTTACATATGCGGGAAGTCTGGATACGATTAGACCTGTCTTGGACAGGTCTAATTTTGTTTTTTATAAGGCGGATATATGCGACAGATGTGAGATGTATCGTATATTTGAGGCGGAGAGGCCGGATGTGGTCGTGAATTTTGCAGCAGAGTCGCATGTAGACAGATCTATAGATAACCCGGAGGTGTTTCTTGATTCTAATATCAAGGGTGTGTCCGTGTTGATGGATGCATGCATGCGATATGATGTCGGCAGATTTCATCAGATTAGTACGGATGAGGTGTATGGAGATCTGCCCCTTGACAGGCCGGATCTGTTATTCACTGAAGAATCGCCGATTTGTCCGAGCTCGCCGTACAGCAGCTCGAAGGCGGCAGCAGATCTTTTGGTTATGGCTTATCATAGAACGTATGGCTTACCGGTTACCATCAGCCGGTGTTCAAATAATTATGGACCATACCAGTACCCTGAGAAACTTATCCCTTTGATGGTGACAAATGCATTGGCGGACAGACCGCTGCCTGTTTATGGACAGGGGATAAATGTCAGGGATTGGATACATGTGGATGACCATTGCCGTGCCATAGATGCGATATTGACTCAGGGAAAAGTTGGTGAGATATACAATGTGGGCGGTCATTGTGAACGGACAAATATTGATATTGTCAGGATGATTTGCAGGGAATTGGGTAAGCCCGAGTCACTAATAACATTTGTCACCGATAGGAAAGGGCATGATTTGCGGTACGCTATTGATTCAACTAAGATTGAACAGACTCTTGGCTGGCGGCCGGAAGTGAATTTCGATGATGGAATACGGAGAACTATCAGGTGGTACGCAGATAGGTTGAGGGGAATGTAGGATACGGGAGTGTGAAGGAATGAGTAAATATGTATATTTGTTTGAATTGGATTCTGTGCGCAAAACAGATGCGGAGATAATTGCGGGACAGGCTGCCTTGTACGATGAGATTGTGACAAATGGTAATATAGTTGTCTTGACTTATAATCAGATGGTGGATTCAAGGGGCTTTTTCAGCCTGCTAAAAAACGGAGAATACAAAGAGGCTTTGCTGAAATTGTTTGATAGTGGGGTTATCAAGATATCCCAGTATGGCGATATACGTACTGTGTCCCAGTATTTGATGGATTCGATAGAGGATGACAAGCAATTTATATATTCCGCACTTCCATTGAAATATAGCCAGAAACGACTTACCGCAATTATGAAGAGGTGCCTTCTGTATTCTGATTTGTCTGAAATATATGAGTACGGTCAGCTGGCTTTGGCACTAAAGAAGAATGAGAATGGTGAGCAGTATAATGATGATTATAAGAACAGGCGAGATGAGCTCATAGATATATTTGTTGAAGTGGACAAGGATGGTGAGCACCAGACTAATCTATCCTGGGATGCTATGGCTGAGATATTGGAGAACTTGTATAGCTTTATGGAAACCGTGATCAAATTGAGCATGATGCATGATATATACATAAGTCCAAGGGCTGATGGTGAGTTGGGCTGTTGGAAATTCAGTTCGATATTGGATAAGGTTATACGTTTATATGTCCCAGAAGATAATGTGGGGCTGTGGGGAAGTGCTCAAACGATACTTGATAACATATATAAGCAAAATAAGAATGAAAATAATCGTTCAGTGTATATCAGAAAGCTTAAAAAATTGGTAGAAACAGGCACAAATGTCAAGGGGTGTCAATATGCACAGGCAATTGTTGATTTGTGTTATAACTATGCTTGCGAGAGCAGTATATCAAACGTGTCAAGGCATTATGATGTGAGGGATTTAGAAGATTGGGGTAGTGCCTGCCATGGTGAGAATACATTTGAATGGGACTTTTCTAAGCGATTGAAGCGCACGTGGGATGGTGGAAGGAAACGTGATGAAAGATATCTTGTTGATGAGAAAAATGATTTTAAGACCTTCAAACTGGGAAAATATAGACCCCCAAAGATCGTTAATGCTGCAAGAATTGTAGGTTATGTCAAGGATAAACCAGAAATAGATAGGAATTATGTATTCTATTATGAGAATAACGCTAAGAAGGACAAGCATAGAAGAAAACTGAAACTTTTATGTGGAATATTGAAGAAAATAGTATTTGCTATTTTGTGTTTTCTAATAGTGATAAGTCCCGAACTGACAGGTGATTATTGGACCGCAAAAGCTATGCAAAATAGTTGGATAAAACCTGCTGTAGCATTTTGGAATTCGGTTCCTTCGGGTATTCAGACAATGGTTATGCTGATAATTACAGAGATCGTGACTTCGCTCATAGCTAAGATTCCTGGACTTGATGCTTTGTCATTATCAGAATCCTTAGCGGAAATCTGGCAATTGCTTAGGGATATGGTTCGGATTACCTTTAGAAAAAGTAAGGCATATGTGAATTCGGTCATGAAAGGATTAGATAACTCTGAACATTTTTGTGAAGGCGAAAAAATAAGATACGCGTTGACAAAAGAGCTGAAGAGATATTTAAAGATTTGCGAAGACAGGGATATAACAAATGAGGATTCGAAATATAAATCGTATCCGATAGCGTCCCTGGATACTTTAGAGGCCAGAAAACAGATCCTCCGTGACGAGGAGCTGCATAACCGTAAATATGGAGTTGTTTACAGCAGCGCATATAACATGATGGTGGTAGACCCGATACGCAAGGATGATAATGAACTTATGGCTTATGAGAGAGTCCTGCCAAATGGAAACGATGGTGTGGTTATTCTGGCGAAGCACAAAGGAAAATATGTTTTGCTGGAACAGTTCAGACATGCAATCAGAAGAAGACAGTATGCATGCCCTCGTGGTTTTTCTGATCCAAATTGTACACCGATTGAAGATGTACGCCGTGAGATTAGAGAGGAACTGGGCGCCGATATCATAGGAGAGCCGATTGAACTCGGCCGTATAGCCGCCGACAGTGGCCTCACGGGGGGATGCGTCCATGTATTTTTGACCAATATAGGCGCCTACAAACAACGTTGCGGCCATGAAGGGATTATATCTACCATTGAGTTAACAAGGAAACAGATGGAGATATGGGTTAGTAAGAAGAGGATAGATGATGGATTTACGCTGGGGGCGTTGGAGCTGGAGAGGTGTTGGCGCTTGAAGCGGAGAAGAGCCAGGGCGGAATTGTAATGTGTTATATGTAGTATGGGAGAATGGTTACAAATATGATAAGATTTGCAATATAATATAAATTGAAAAAGACGGAGAGATGTAAGTCTCTCTGTTTTTTTAAGTTTTTCTATATTGTATAGACTTTGATATAGCTATATATTATAATATACATATTAGCACAAATATACCATGGAAAGGAGAAAAATGCAATGTCCGAAATTGTCAAAACAATGAAACATATTATTGCAACTTAAGATTTAGAATAATAATATGTTATAACTCACATATAAATACGTTGGGAGGATAATACATTTTCAGATAATAGAATTATATGCGGAGAAGGTAGCAAAGAATGTCAAGAATTAGATGGATTCATTTTTCAGATTTACATCTTAATTTAACTGGAACAGAAATCAAAAGATTACGCAAAAATCTTTTGTGGTATTTGGACACTGTAGTTGGAAAAATTGATTATGCTTTTTTTACGGGGGACATTCGACATGCGCCAAGTGGAGATTTCCCTTCAAATGCTGGAAAAGAAATAGAAAATATATGTAATGCGATTGGCTTGCCAGAGAAACGTTTATTTATAGTGCCAGGAAATCATGATGTAGATAGAAATTGTCCTGAAAAAAATAAAGTTATTAATTTTGTAAAAAAAGAGGGAGCAATAAGGTTTAATATATGTAGAAAAGGTGAATAAAATAGGCAAAAATTGGGGCATATTATCTATAGCATATTCAAAATTAGATAAATATGCAATGTTTATAGATGGAATTGATTGCAAGAACAGTTAATAACTGTAGTTGGGAAGAGTGATAGATTCTCAGTTCCCATATTAAATCAAGAACTATTATCAGAATATTTATGGTTGTTAAAGCAGGAAAGTCGGGATTGGTATGTGAAAGAGAACACTTAATAGCAGACATTTCCCATTAAAATTCCAATCATCATTTAATGTTTTCGAGTTGATGAAAAGTAGAGCGAGGTAATGCACATACTTGAAAAAAACGTTGTTTTTTTTATGAAAATCGCATATACTAATATCAACAGAACCCAACACGCCTCTCAACGATGCGGACCACGTTGGGTCTTTTAATTTTAAGGAGAAAATATATGGGGGAACTGAAACGGCATCAACCATCACTGTCGATTGATGAACAGGTGGAGAATTTAAAGACACTGGGATTAGTTATCAGCGATGAAGATTATGCAAGGCACATATTGAATGATATATCATACTTCAGGCTGATTAAGGCATATAGTTTGGGTTTTAAAGCAAAAAATGGGGACTATGATGAAGGAGTAACGTTTGAGCAGATTGTAGAGTTATACCTGTTTAATGCTAATTTCAGACAGATAACATTTGCTGAGATAGAGAAGATAGAAGTAAATGTTAGATGTAGAATTGCCAATTACTTTGCGGAAACATATGGAGTCCTTGGTTATATGAATTCTGAAAATTTTGTTGATGAAGAATATCACAGATCTTTTTTAGAGGATATAAAAGAGGAAGTTGGCCGTAATTCTAAAGCCCCTTTTGTGAAAAACTTCAGAACTAATTACGAGGGTGGAGATTTACCGATATACGCTCTGGTAGAGGTATTCAGTTTTGGGACTCTTTCAAAATTTTATAAAAATATGAAAAATACAGATAAAAAAGCGGTAGCTAAAAGCTTTGGAATTGGATATACATATTTAGAGAGCTGGCTGGAGAGTATTTCTTATGTACGTAATATCTGTGCACATTATGGGCGGTTGTATAATGCAAAACTATCAAAGACACCTATCTTGTATAAGGAATATTCCCAACAGGGAATAGGAAATAATAGAATGTTTGGTGTATTATTATGTATGAGACACATTCTGTTGCATGATAAACACTGGAATTTATATGTAGACCAAATAGAAGCATTAATAGAGAAGTATGAAAAAGTAGATGTAAGGACAATGGGATTTACTGATAATTGGAAGGAATTATTGGAGATAGGTTAAGTTGGAATTTGCAGAGACAGATAAATAATATTGAGGAGCATAAAAATGGCTGTGAAAAAACTCGATTGAGGTTTTTCACAGTCCATTTTTGTGTTAGAAGAAAGAAATTGAAAGAAAGTTACTTGATAAGTAAGCACAACTTGGAAATACAGGGGAATAGAGAGAATGAGAAAGTAAAAATAGCATTGGCACATATAGATTTTACAATAGCTCTGATTTATGCCAAAATTAACAATATCATGGAGTATAAGGACTTTGATAGATTTAAGGAAGGAATTAGGTATATTTCTGAAGGAATAAAAAATAAAACGAATGAAGATTATTTTTACGGGCTGTTAAAAAGAAATAATAAAAAAGTTAATGATGTTATAGAATTCTATAAGTATGTTGTAACTAATAATTTAGATATTTACAATTTGACATCAATTGAAAGGAAGAATGTAGACGAATTTGTAACGTTTATGTTTAAGGCCCAAAACAATGAAAATTAGTTAATTGGGTTTGCCTGCTCAGGTAATGGTTAGGAAGAATTATATAAGATCCCCCTTTTCTTAGCAACAAGAAAGGGGGATCTTGTGATATAACGTCAATTATTTTATAAGAGATTCAACAAAGTCAAAAGAAAGTCCGATATTGTCATTTATAGTTAGAGGTTCCACACTAAAATGGCTAGTGCGCTCTAAATCTGGATAAGTACTAAAAATGTCATTAACTAATGATTTAGAGTGTATGACGGCTCCGTTTGTAAATGTTCCCTTGTATTTCTTTCGAGAGATAGGGATACTCTTAAATGTTTTATCATTTGTGAATTGTAGTCGTATTTTCTTAAGTTTTCCTTCGATAGATCCGCAATATACCTCCGCGTATTTTAATGAATAAAATCCAGGGATTAACTCGCAGGCAGTCGCATTTAAAGAAATACGACCATTGTCTTTTGAGATCGTTATTTGTGGAAGTGCCTGTGATGCTTTGTGGGCACGAGTAGAAATAAATGGTTCCCAGTTTATATCTGCCATGATAGTAACCTCTCTTTAGTGTTTTTGATTATAATATTACATATGTATAAAGAAGTCAATAATGAGTAAATGTGTGGAGTGCTAGAGCTTTAGAGTTTTGGAGCGTGAGTAAAAGTGTGTTACAAAAAAATAAAGATAGGAATATTTAATCAATGAGACATTTATGGAAAATCCAACCTTGAAATACCCCACCCGCTTCTATATAATTAAGATATATTTGTTACGGAAAATGAACGATTCAGCCCGGTTTTACAGGGCTGAAGTTCAATACCAGGGAGGAATTACTATGAGGTTGGTTACAAGATCGGATTTTGATGGACTTGCGTGTGGCGCACTGCTGAAGGAAGCGGGAATTATTGATCATTGGAAGTTTGCGCATCCGAAGGATCTTCAGGACGGATTGATCGAGGTTACGGAGGATGACTGCCTTGCAAATGTGCCATTTGTTGAGGGTTGCGGACTTTGGTTCGATCATCATTCAAGTGAGCATGAGAGATTGGCGCTTGAGGGTAAATATAAGGGGGAGAGTCGTATAACTCCATCGTGCGCTAGAATAATCTATGAGTATTATGGAGGCAGAGAGAGATTTCCGCAGTTTGACGATATGATGGAGGCTGTTGATAAGGTTGATTCAGGTAATCTTACCATCGATGAGGTACAGAATCCAAAGGGATGGATACTTATTGGATTCCTGATGGATCCTAGAACCGGACTTGGAAGATTCAGAAATTTCACCATATCAAACTATCAGCTCATGGAGAAGCTTATAGATGCATGTCGTACCATGACCACTGATGAGATACTTGCCATGCCGGATATACAGGAAAGAATAGTTCTGTATAATGAGCAGACAGAGAAGTTCAAGGAGATGGTCAAGGCACATACCATAGTGGACGGTAATCTTATCATAAGCGATCTTCACGGAGTGGATCCGATATACACCGGCAATCGTTTCATGATATACAGTATGTATCCTGAACAGAATGTGTCAGCGTGGATAGTAAGCGGACGTGGTGGACAGGGATGTTCGGCAGCAGTTGGATACAGTATCCTGAACCGCACAGCGACCATGGATGTTGGAAGCCTTATGCTCAAGTAT
>OHGK01000855.1_pt1 | contig 18631 bp, 10 predicted proteins | sample 1567671 | NCBI WGS metagenome assembly OHGK01 (sample SAMEA3879577, study PRJEB24766) | human gut metagenome | biome: human-associated habitat; feature: feces | place: USA | collected 1985/1987 | reverse complement strand
CGCAGACGAACAGTGTGGAGGTAAGTACGGTGACCGGAAGTGCCGGGCAAGACAGTACCGTGTATGCCTATACTGAAATTGAATATGCAGACAGTGCCTTCAACGGAAAGCAGGATGTATGGGATGCAGCACAGGCGACTTTGGGAACGACCACAGTGGTTCCTGAAATCTATGTGGAGAATGGGGCCGTGACTATTGGAATACGTGGTAATGGACGAGTTGGAGGAAATGATTCTTGGTTCCTGGCTGACAATTTCCGTCTCTATTATGTCGGTACGGAAAGAGGTAGCAATATCGGTGGTACCATGGTTGACCGCAACGATAATTTGTCGGAACTTGTAGATGTATATGATATTACCGGCAAGCTTGTGCGCAAACAAGCGAAACGTGCCGATGCGGTGAAGGGCTTGAAGAAAGGCATCTATATTGCAGGTGGCAAGAAATATGTAGTGACAGGCAATTAATCTAAAACAAAACGGGACGGGGCACCGTCGTGTGCCGTCCCGTTTCTCCCATTTAGGGTTGAAAGAAAAACATAATTTTAAAACAAGGTTTTATGCTAAAAAAGGTATTACGTGCAAGGCCGTATAGGGTACTGATCTCCACCGGTATTTGGGTTGGTGCATTTTGCATGATGCCCTCCTGTTCGGATGATTATGAATGGGCACAGGAGAAACCCTCGTGGTTGGGGCAAAGCATTTATGACGAGTTGGCACGCCGTGGCAATTTCGGTATTTATTTAAAGATGGTGGACGACTTGGGGCGTACCGAATTCTTAAGCAAGACCGGTAGTGTGACGGTGTTTGTGGCCGATGACGATACTTATCGCGCTTATTTTAAGGCGCAGGGAGTGGATGAGAATCATATCTCCACCCCGATGAAGAGGTTTTTGGTGAACACTTCCATGTTGGAGAATGCCTACGTGCTTGATTTGTTGACCAACCAACCGTCAGGAGACAATATATTGAAAGGGCAGGTGATGCGCCGTACCAATACGCAATGGTCGGTGTATGATTCTATTCCGGCTGTGTCCGTGGCAGAACTGCCCGAGGCTTCGGTGAGTGCAGATTACTGGGGGGGATTGCGTGGAAGGCATCAGTCCGTGTATAACCTGATTGAAGAGGGGACTGTGCCGATGGTGCATTTTATATGGCGCCAAATGATGTCCAAGGGCATTACTAAAAAAGATTTTTCTTACCTTTTTAATGGAACGGAATTCCAAGAAGAGGATGTATATATAAATAATGTGAAGGTGCGCGAGGGGAATGTGACGTGCCAGAACGGATATATCCATATTATGGAAGGTGTGCCGGAACCTTTGCCTAATATGGCCGGTTATTTGCGCACGAACGGGAATACCTCTTTGTTCAGTAAGTTGATGGATCGTTATTCAGCCCCTTTTGTATCAGTCCTCCTTACCAATTCTTACAAGGATTTGCACGACCTCTATGCTAACCAGAATCTTTATCCGGTATTGGCCGGAGGGGACTCCATATATGGACGGCGTTATTTTTTCTCTTCGGCCGATGGGAATTCACTGACTTCGTACAACGGATCGGAAGTGGACGGTGTGCTGAAATTCGATCCTTCGCGAAACGATTATGCGGAAGGGAATATCTATACTATAAATGGGGTACAAACGAATAATGTCAACTTGGACATGGGTGCCATCTTTGCTCCTACAGATGAGGCGTTGAACTCGTATTGGAATAGTGAAAACGGCTCTTTCTTACGTGAACGTTATCCGAGCGAAGAGCCTTTCGAAAACGTTCCTAACAATGTGTTGGCGGAGTTCTTGAACAACCACATGCAGTATTCGTTCTTGTCTTCTTTGCCCAGCAAATTCAATTTGGTATTGGATGATGCCAAAGACCCTGTCGGACTTGACGAGGCTGATATTATAAAAGGAAGCACGGCTGTGTGTAACAATGGTGCTGTGTATGTGATGAAAAAAGCCTATGCACCGGCATCGTTCCGTTCCGTGTTGGCTCCGACGTTGGTCAATGAGAATATGAAAATCATGAATTGGGCTATTAGAAGTTTGGAGTTCAGACCTTATTTGTTGTCTATGGTGAGTCATTATGATTTCATGATATTGACGGATGAGGCCCTTTCACGTTACATTGACCCCGTGTCGTATAACGGAACGGATCCGCGTTGGTTCAAGTTTTATTATAATGCGGAGAAGAACCAGGTGGAAGCATATTCTTACCGCTATGATAAGAAATTGGGTGGATGGGACGGCTGCACAGAAGATGACATGCGCATATTGGGTAGCACGTTGCAACAAGATAGTGAGGGTAATTCCTATTATCAAATCAATCCTGTGGTCGAAAATCGTCTGACCGATTTGCTGAATTTCTGTATCGTTCCTCGGGATGTGAACGGGGGCAATTATGTGGGCAATGGTTTTGTATATTATCAGACAAAGGATGACGGTCCCATGAAGATTGAAAAAGTGGGCGGGCAAGTGACTGTGGCCGATCAGTTTTCCGGAGCAGAAGTAACAACGCAGGATTTTGTAACGATGGATAATGGGGTGTATTATGTGCTTGACCAAATGGTACAGCCTACATTCCATAGTTTAATGCAGGAGTTGGTGGAACATTCAGAATATTCTGAGTTCTACGAATTGCTTTTGGGAAATGAGGAATGGACTACCAACGAGTCGAACCTATATTCTTTGATTTCTACGAAATCTTTGAATATGAATGAGGACAATGCTGCCATACAGACTTTCAGTTCTTATCATTATACGGTATATGTACCGGACAATACAGCCATGGAAAAAGCTTACAGTCTCGGGTTACCGCGTTGGAAAGACATCAACAATCTGGCCAATGTGTATGCCGGGACGGATGTCAACGTGGATTCTTTGAAACAGGCTTATACCCGACGTGTGATGAACTTTTTGAAGTATCATTTCCAAGACAATGCGGTTTATATCGGTGGGGATGCCCGTAATATGTCTTTCGAAACTGCGGCAACTCATTTGGACGGTGCGGACAAGGGGTTGAGCTATACCTTGCGGGTGAATTCTGACGCCGCGGGTATTATGGTGACAGATAATTCGGAGAAGACCGATGTGGTTCATATAAAACCTGAAAATCCAGAGTTCTATAACCGGATGACGCGTGAATATACATTCTCGGAAAAAACGGAAAATGGTAATATCAACGCTTCTTCATATGTGGTAGTTCATCGCGTGAATGAACCTTTGATATACGATGACGAATGCTTCTGCCTGAAAGATAATGAACGCGTTCCGGAGGATTAACAATACCATGAATCATAAAAAAAGAGGTTATGAATAAAATAAAATATTTGATAGTATTTCTATTCTGCTTATGTCCGCTGTGGGCCGTCGGGCAGAACCAAGTGGCAAGCGGTACCGTGTCGGACGACTTGGGTCCTCTGATGGGAGTGTACGTGGGGGAGATAGATGCAGCCAACCGTATTGTGTCTGCTGCTGTGACCGATATGAACGGGCATTTCACTCTAAAAGTACAAAACCCTAAGAATAAGTTGCGTTTTACTTATATGGGGTACAAGACGGTTTTGCAGGAAATAGGAAAGCGGGCGGTTTTCGATATCATGATGGAGGAAAACAGTAAGGTGATGAAAGAAGTCGTGGTGGAAGCCCGTCCGAAGATTGCCACCGGAGGATTGGAAATACCGGAGCGTGAACAGTCTTTTGCTCAGCAGACGATCAAAATGACAGAATTCGAAGGTTTATCTTTCACTTCTGCCGATGAGGCTTTGCAAGGACGTATTGCCGGGTTGGACATTATCGCTTCATCCGGAAACTTGGGTTCCGGTACGACGATGCGTTTACGCGGTGTGTCAACCATTATGGGAAATGCAGAACCGTTGATTGTTGTGGATGACAATATCTTTGAGACCAATGCTAATGATGATATCGATTATACGAGTATGACGGATGAAAGGTTTGCCGAATTATTGTCTATCAACCCGGAAGACATAGAGAGCATTACGGTGCTGAAAGATGCGGCGGCTACGGCTATTTGGGGCTCACAAGGTTCTAACGGGGTCATCAATATCGTAACCAAGCGTGGCAGGCGTGGCAAACCCCAATTTACTTATTCTTTGAGATTGAAGGGTACTTATCAGCCTGAGGGTTACAAATTATTGAACGGAGATGAGTATACCATGCTGATGAAAGAGGAGCTATTCAATGTGAACCAAAACCCCGAAAGTCAGCCGGAATTGAATTATGACCCAACCTTCTCTGAATACGAACAATTCAATAACAATACTGACTGGAGGGATGCTGTGAAGCAGTTCGGGCTGTTCCAAACGCATTATGTTTCTTTGTCGGGAGGTGGAGAGAAAGCAAATTATCGTATTTCAGCCGGTTATGACCATCAGATAGGTTCTATTATCGCTCAGAAACTGGATCGTTTTACTACCCGTATGGCATTGGATTATTTTGTAAACGACCGTATCAAGATTTCGAGCGACTTTGCATTGACTTATACGGATAACCACATGAATAGTGATGATTTGTTGAAGGTAGCTTATACGAAGATGCCCAATCTGGCTATTTATGACGAGGATGCGTACGGTAATTCTTTGGGTACGTATTACATGCAACCGAGGTTTGCGGAACGGTACCAAGGGGACAAGGATGAACTTTCGTCACAACGCGGTAAAGTGAATCCGGTGGCTTCGGCATATTTGGCAAAGAAGGAGGAACGTAGTTATAACATCCAACCCCAATTCGATTACCGTTTGTTAGGACTTGACGAGACTTCTCACCAATTGACTTATAAGGGGACTGTGGTATTGAGCATTTATAACAAATACAATGATTCTTACTATCCTTGGGAGTTGAAGAATGTGGATTTCAAGGAGAATGAGAAAGGGATAAATTCCGCTTCTTCGGCTTTTGAAAAGAGTTTCGGTTTTAATACACGTCATCAGTTGACATATATCCCTTATATCATGAACCAAGACCACTCGGTACGCTTGTTCTTTAAAGGGGAAATGGTTTCCGGTACGTCTAGTTCCCAGTTCTTAAGTTCATACTTGTTGCCCAGTGGAACCATCACTTCAGGAACTGCCGGTGGCTTTTTGAATGAGACGAAAACAGGAGCCGGTCATTGGCGGAAGGCCGATTGGGTCCTTCAGGGGCATTATGCCTACCAGTCCAAATATTCCTTGGATTTGGCCTTGCGCGGAGAAGGAAACACTCGTTTTGGCCAAAAGTATCGTTGGGGGTATTTTTATTCCGCATCCGGTCGTTGGAATATTTCGGATGAAAAATGGATGGAACCGACCAAAAAATGGTTGAGCATGTTTGCGGTCCGTTTCGGATGGGGTGTGACGGGTACGCAACCTCCTAAGGAGGATACCCATTTCAGTGTGTATGGTGTAGATGGGGGGTATATTAATTCCATCGGGATGCGGCCGAACAATATCCGCTTGACGGATTTGCGTTGGGAAAAACAGACTGCGTGGAACCTAGGGTGGAACATCGGTTTGTTTGATGATTTGGTAACGGCGGATATCAATTTGTATTCCCAGAAGAAAACAGACTTGATGACCGAACATGCTTCTATTCCCACAACGACCGGTTTTTCAGAGTTGATTGTGGAGAATGGCGGAGACATGTTGAATAAAGGTTATGAAATCAATTTGAACCTGAACCGTGTAAAATTGACGGGGGATTTGGCGGCTACTTTCAATTTTACATTCGCTAATAACCGGAATACTATTACGGCCATGACACCTACGCGTCTGAATGCCATTAATGGAACAGGGGTCAAGTTACCTAAAAACGGGGAGTATATGTCCCGTGTGCAGATAGACAACCCGTTTGGTGCGATTTACGGCTTGCGTTATAAAGGTGTGTACGCTTACAGTTACGACCAGTTTGACAAGGCACAGGCGTCCGGCGCGACTTGCCCGGTGGCGCGAGATGAAGCCGGAGGCATCATTTATGGTGCTAATGGAGACCCGATGCCCATGTATTATGATTATAACGGTACGAAATATGCTTTTACCGGTGGTGACGCTATTTATGAAGACGTGAATCACGACGGGAGTATTGATCAATATGATGTGGTCTATTTAGGCAGTTCATTGCCCAAATTGACCGGTGGTTTTGGGTTTAGGTTGTTCTATAAAGGATGGAGTTTGAATGCACAGTTCAACTACCGTTATGGTAACAAGATTGCAAATGTGGCGCGGATGATGGCAGAAAACATGCATGGTGCAGACAATCAGAGTACGGCGGTGAACTATCGTTGGCGTAAGGAAGGTGACGGTGCAAATGGAGGGCATGTGTTGCCTCGGGCTTTGTATGGTCAGGGGTATAACTGGATGGGCAGTGACCGTTTTGTGGAAGACGGTTCATTCTTGCGCCTGAACTATTTGCAACTTTCTTATGGGTTTGACTCCAAGCTTGTCAAGCGCATCGGGCTTTCTCGTCTGAACCTTTACGTGAGCGGAGAGAATCTGTTCTGCCTAACGAAATACTCAGGCGTGGATCCCGAAGTAAATTATGGTAGTATGGGAGTGACTAAAGATGAGGCGATTACCCCTCGCGCAAAGTCTTTCACATTCGGGTTGACAGCAACGTTCTAATGACATGAATAAACAGAAGGAAATATGAAAAAGATATTGAAAACCGGAACATTGGCCATGGCCGTTTCTCTCGCCGCTTTTACGACTTCCTGTGGCGACTTCTTGGATATCACGCCCCTGAATGCTGTGGTGGTGGAAAACTATTGGGAGAAGAAAAGCGAGGTGGAGAGTGTGATAACTTCTTGCTATTTTCACATGCAGGACAAGGGCTTCTCACAACGTGTGATAGCCTGGGGGGAGTTACGGGGCGACAATTTGACTGAAACTTCCACAATGGCCGCAAAAGAAAAGGAGCTTTATGATTTTTATACGAATAATATCGTTCCGGACAACAGTTGGACTTCGTGGGCGGATTTCTATAATGTAATCAATTTATGCAATACCATCTTGCATTATGCACCTGGGGCCCAAGCCAAGGATGGAAATTATTCAGTAGACGAATTACGTACGCATGAAGCCGAAGCTAAGTCGATTCGCGCCTTGTGTTATTTCTATTTAATCCGCACCTTTAAAAAAGTGCCGTTGGTGCTTCAGGCGACTATCGGCGATGATGTGGATTTCAAAGTACGTGCATCCTCCGAGCAGGATGTGTTGGAACAGATTATTGCAGATTTGGAATGGTCAGAAGATTATATATGGAATAAAAAGTTTTTTGATGATGAACGCGAAAGGAAAGGACGTTTCAATAAGTTATCCGTGAAAGCCCTTTTGGCAGATATTTACTTGTGGAAAGGGGATTATGCCAAGTGCGCGCAATATTGCAAGGAAATCATGGATGAGAAAATGGCAGAGTACAATGTCATCAAAACAGCAGAATTGGAGGGAAATTTTATATCTTCTTCTACGGAAGGCTCTCTGGCCTTGTACAATGGCTATCCGCTTTTGGATGAATCTTATTCATCGCATTATCCTTATACCATGTTGTATGAGCGGGGTAATTCATTTGAAAGTATTTTTGAGCTTCAATACGATTATGATAACCGTAAGGATGGCAATGAAGGTATTTCTTATTTCTACGGAAATCATAAAGACCTTTCAGGCAGGGTCAATGCAGCGGCTTATTTGACCAATCAGACGGCTGATGCCTTGTTTGCAGACGCATCTGATTTACGGTTGGAAGAGAATACCGGATATAAGGGGGAACCCTCGAACAGTTATCCTGTCTATAAGTTTCGTTTCTTGTATTTTGGAAATGATGAAAGAGTGCTTCGCTCCACGGCAGAGAATTGGATTGTTTACCGTTTGACGGATGTGATGTTGATGCGTGCTGAGGCTTTGGCTTATATGGGAGGGGATGAAAACAAGCAGGAAGCTTTTGAGATTGTGAAATCTGTGAACATGCGGTCGTGCAAAGGGCGTAGCTTGTTGGTGTATGATGCCGATAAGATCAAGAACATCGTTTTGGATGAACGGCAGCGTGAATTGATGTTCGAGGGGAAGCGTTGGTATGACTTGATGCGGATGGTACGTCACTCCGATAATCCGGTGAATGCGATGTCCACCTTGCGTAGTACGTATTTGCAACGTAAATATGGAACGGGAGGACGTGATGCCGTGGCTCGGATGGGGTCATTGGACAATTTGTATCTGCCTTTTTATCAGAAAGAGTTAGATGTGAATCCGTTGTTGGTACCGGACCAGAATCAGGCTTACATCATTTATTAATCAAGAGTAAATAGAAGTAATATGAAACGTAACATATATAATAAGGTAATAGGATGTGTGGTTTTGGCAACCATGCTGTCCGGCTGTTATGACGACGGTGTGGAAGGTGACAGTTATTATGTGTTCCAAGGTCAGACGGTTGGTGATTATTTGGATGCAGACGGGAAATATGGTGAGTTTTCCACTATTTTGGAACGTGCCGGCATGAAAGGTTTGATGTATGCTTATGGGGATTACACTTGCTTTGCACCGACCAACGAGGCCATAGACCGTTATGTGGATAGTAATTATCCGGGCTGTACGTTGGAAACTTTGCCGGATTCAGCTGTGGTGGCTTTGGCCAAAAGTCATTTGATAGACATTCGCTACTTGACTTCAGATTTTTCAACAGGCTATCTTCAGGAGTCTAACATGTACGACCGTAAGGTACAAGTGACCATTGAAAAAGAGTTCGATGCTGAAATAAGCGATAGTATGACAGTGTATGTCTTGAACGATTATTCACGGATTATCCAAGCTAACGATACTGTGAGCAATGGGGTTGTTCATACAATAGATCGAGTGTTGGAGCAGTCCAGTTATGTGTTACCGGATTACATGCAGTCCAAATGTGAGATGTTGGGTTTTACCCTGTTTATGGAGGCTTTGAAACAGACTCATTTGAGGGATTCCATGTTAAGGGAAAAAGATGAAAGCCCGGAAATGTTGTCCCGATTGGCCCAATATGCTTCGAATTCGGAGTACACTACGGCTGGGCATAAAGTTCCTCCGGCCCGTAAGTTCGGTTATACGGTACTGGTAGAGAAAGATGAATTGTATAAAACGGTCTATGATCCGCAAAATATGGGTAAGCCTGTCTATACAGGGGATCTTCAGGCGGATTTGGCATCCTTGTTTAATTATGCAAAGTATATATATGACAAGGTATATCCGGATGATAAGGGGTTGTATGATGATGACTATACTCATCCCAAGAATCCTTTAAACCGTTTTGTTGCTTATCATATCTTGGACCGTAATGCAAGCTATGGGGATTTGGTACGTTCTACTCCGGATTGGTCTGTGCAGGAAGGTGGGGATTTTGTGGAGTACTACGAAACCATGGCCGGTAATTTGTTGCGTGCCCAAAAAGTATCTCTTTTGGGAGACGGGATATACTTAAATCGCTGTGATGATGTGAATAGGGCTGACAACAGGATGGATGGTGCGGAAGTCCTTCCTTCCGGAGGTTCTTCAACAGTAAATGGCAATTTCCAATTTCTGAGCAGTATCCTTTCTTATAATGAAAATGTCGTGAAAATGCTTCGTAGTGAACGAATCCGTATTGATACGGGGGTTTTGTTTCCTGAATTGGTGAACAATGATGTCCGTTTGGATCCGGATGGAGATATGTTATGGTGGCATTTCCCGGAAGGATATTTTGATGATGTGCGTTATGACAGCCAATGCGATTGCAAATATAACCGTTGGCCTAATCCTCAGGGAATCGGAATGGGGTCGCACTATGATTTGGCAGCATTCCGTACGGATAATATGAATTTTGCGGGGGAATATGATGTGATGTTGCGTTTGCCTGCCGTGCCTGCCGGTCAGTATGAGATTAGATTAGGGTACGTGGCTAATGGCCTTATGGGGATTGCGCAAATTTATTTTGGACAAAATAGTGAATACATGCAACCCACCGGAATCCCTTTGAATTTGGGATGGGGAGGGGGAATGCCCAAAGTGGGAATGATAGCAGACAATGCTTTGTTTGATGATATTCATAATGACGTGTCGAATAATTTCGAAGGAAAGACAACCATCACCGAAAATGATAAGGCTATGCGTAATTTGGGGTATATGAAAGGGCCTGCCTGCGTGTATAGAGTAGACAATGACAGGGTTTCATTACGTGCGAAGTTGGTTAACGATTGGTGGTATATACGTAATATCGTCACCACTCAGACTTTGGAAGAAAAACCTTCTTATTTACGCCTGCGTAAAGTGGATGAAAGAACCGGGCGCATGTTGAATATCGATTTTATCGAAATTGTGCCGAAAAGTGTGTATAATGGTGCTATACCAGAAGATAGAAATTAAATTAAAAGCAGAAGATTATGAAAGATACTAAAAGATATACCAGGGCAGCTATTTGTTGCGTGGCGGTATTGGCTACCGGATTGGTCTTGTCTTGTTCGGACGATTGGGATGCACATTATGATGGTCTGCCCCGTCCTACAAGGACTTTGTGGCAGGAAATTACTGCCCGTCCGGAGTTGGCGGATTTTGCAAAATTGCTTAAAAGCCATGGTTATGACAAGTTCTTGGATTCGGGTCAACGTTATACGGTTTGGGCGCCTACCGGTACTATAGACACGACATTGGTGACCGGTGAGAACATGACTTCGGATGAAGTGATGGAACAAGTAGTTAAAAACCATATCGCCCGTGGAGTTATTGCGGCGTCGTCTGTTGTGAACGATACTATAAAAGTGTTGAATGGGAAGCCCATGCCTTTTGTGTCAGAAGGGGGTGTGCCTCATTTCAATGGCTCGCCGGCCAAATCTTTTAATATTGAATGCAGTAATGGAGATTTGCATATATTAGATCACCAGGCGGTTTATAATAACAATGTTTGGTCTTATTTGAGACAAGATGCTGATTTTTCTAATATTACCAATTATTTGTATAGCTTTAATAAATTGGAGTTTGTGCCTGAATTGAGTACACCGGGCGGTGTGGTGAATGGGGAACAGGTGTATACGGATTCCGTGTTTGTCTTAACAAATGAATTGTGGGGGCAGATTGGCTACTTGAATGACGAGCAGCGGAATTATACGATGTTGGTTCCCGTGAATGATTGTTGGGACCGGTTGGTGGATAAGTTTAAGGGCTTTTATCATTATTCGGAAGACGAAGAACCGGAATTGGCAGACAAGTATGCGTGTCGCAGCATATTGGATGCTTTGGTTTTTGAAACCCGTAGTCAGTCTTCGACATCCGATTATTGGGAAAGTACGTCCGGAAAATTGTTCTATCGTCCCCAAGATGCCGGGGGCTTGTTTGAAGGGACCGAAGCCATTGGTTGTAGCAATGGACAAATATTGAAAGCGGCCGATGTGAATTTAAGCCCCTATCAGGTCTTAAACAGTGACATTGTTGTTGAAGCCGAAAATATCGGTGATTATCTGCTTGCAGCTAATTATTACGATGAAAATAAGGATCGTCCTGTGTTTGTTGCCGCAGCAAATACCGGTGTGTCATCTAGTTATTACATGAAGTTTACTTCTACGAACATGTTACGGGGCGCCACCGTCACTTATGCTATCCCAAACGTATTGTCTTGCGCCTATGATATAGGGATTGTATTTGTTCCGATGAATTTGACGCGTAATGGTTGGTCTTCTTCCATTGATACAAAAAAAGGGCGTGTGGATGTCGAATTGAATGATAAATACACGAATGAAAAGCTGGCAGTGGGAGGGATTGAAATACCAGGCGACAAGGTTGATACGATATGGGTGGCGCGAGGGCATCAGTTTGCTTATTGTGATTATTTCCCCGATCGTGTTTCTATGGAAGATGCCAAAATCTCTTTGAAAATCGTCAGCACGCCTAAACGTAGTGAGTCGGATTATACACGTGATTTATATATTGATTGCATATTGTTGAAACCCTCAATTGATGGAGATTTAAGTGATGAAGAATAAGAATCTATATAGTATATGTTTTTGTATGGCCTTGGCAGGCAGCCTGCAAACGACCTATGGACAGGTGGATGCGGAAGGGGTGGCAGATTCCACGTTATCGGCCGCAGGAGGAGAAACTGATTCGCTTCAGATTGTAGTGCAGAGGGAAATGAATAAGATACCCACGGTGGTTTATAAGGGGGCATTGGTCGATGCAGCCACGGGCGGGCCGGTACAGGCGGCATCATACAAGTGGCCGGAGACGACCGGTTCAGTTCCATTTCCGACGAACAGGGTGCCTTTGAAATAAAAGTGCCGTTGTATGCCAATCAATTGTTGGTGCGTACTCCTACTTATGCTTTGGCCAGGGTACATTTGGCCGGAAAAGGAAAAGAATTGGTAGTGAGGATGTATTCGGAACATTTTTCCAATGGTTATGCCAATGAAGTGAGGGTGACGAATAAGAGCAGTGTCGGGGATTTTTCTGCAAATTCGTCTTTGACCGTTGAAGATGAAATGGCAAAAAAACTTGGTGCTGATTTGCGTGTGTTGCTTCGTTCGGGTAATCCCGCCCAAGGGGCGAACATGTTTATTGGAGGATATAATTCGTTGAATGGAGGCGGGCAACCTCTGTTTGTGGTGGACGGTGTGATTCTTGATACTCAAAACGGACGTTCGTTAATGCATGAAGGTTATGTCAATAACGTGCTTTCGGCTATCAGTGTCAATGACATTGAGAAAGTGACAGTGTTGAAAAACGCCACTGCATTATATGGGGCGAAAGGTGCCAATGGGGTTGTGGTGATAGAGACAAAACGTGCAAAGAGTATGGCTACACGGATTGATGTAGACATCTATGGGGCGGTTGAATTGTTGCCGAAATTGCCTTCGATGATGAATGCCGGGCAATATCGTTTGTATGCAACGGATGTAATGGGGAACGTGACCGAAACTCCGGATTTCTTGGACGATTTTACAACGGACAAGCAAAAGTATGCCATGTACCATAACGATACGGACTGGAAGGATTATGTTTATCATGAGGCTTTCACACAAAATTACGGTGTAAACGTGCAAGGTGGTGACGATGTGGCTAATTACAATCTCTCCATAGGCTATGCTAATGCGCAAAGTACATTGAAATACAATGATTTCTCACGGTTGAATATGCGTTTCAATACAGATGTGAAGTTTATGAAGAATTTGGATTGCAGTTTAGATGTGGCTTATTCCAATACGACCCGGAATTTACGGGATGATGGAATGGGCAATGGGCAGATGTTGTCTCCGGGAATGTTGAGCCTTATTAAATCACCTGTATTGGCTGCATACAATCCTGACCAATATGGCAGATTTACGGCATCCATGGCAGACTACGATTGTTTTAACTTGTCCAATCCCTTGTCCATATTGGAAAATGGCGACGCAAGTAATAAAAACCGGTTGGAGTATACTTTGTTTTCATTGAGTGCCATGCCGAAATGGAAAATCAATCGAAACTTGACACTGTCTGAAAAGGTAAGTTATGTGTTGAATAATGTTACGGAACGTTCGTTTATCCCGGATGAAGGGGTACCAACTTTTACAGAGAGTGGTGACGATATGACTGTTAACAGGGCAAGGGCTTATTCTAGTAAGCAATTGTCCGTGGCGAGCGACACCAGAATTGATTGGTCGTGCCGTTATGGTGGACATGTGATTCATCTTTTTGGAGGTTTCCGTTATTTAAGCGATTCATTTAATTCAGATGCTATTCGTGCAGATAACAGTGCGGGTGATAAATTGCCGAATATTTCCAATGAAATGAAAAACCGTAAGGTAGACGGTATTATTGAAGAATGGAAATCCACGGCTGTGTATGTGAATGCGGATTGGAATTATGCGGATAAGTATTTTTTGCAGGGAACGTTGACTGCGGAGACATCTACGCGTTTCGGTAAGAATGCCACAGGGGGAATGAAACTGGGCGATTATGTCTGGGGAGTATTCCCGTCCTTACAGGCGGCTTGGGTGGTTTCCGCCGAACCTTTCTTTCAAAACGTGAAAGGTATTGACTATTTGAAACTGAATGTCGGCATCGACCAATCGGGCAATGATAATATTGATTGCTTTGCCTCCCGGTCTTATTTTGCTCCAAGTGCATTCTTGAATCATACGTCGGGTTTGGCCTTGGCCAATATCGGTAATGATAAACTAAAATGGGAGACTGTCACGCGGATTTCTGTAGGTTTGGATATGTCCGTTTGGCATGACCGTTTGTCGCTTGGATTCAATTATTATAAGTCTTATGTGAACAATATGTTAGCTTATAAGACATTGGGAGGGGTGAGCGGATTGCGTAATTATTGGAGTAATGAGGGTAAGATGGAAAACCAGGGCTTTGATGTTGCGGCAGTGGCTAAAGTCATGGCATTAAAGGATTTCTCATGGGAAATTTCTGCAAGTGTCGGCCATTACAAGAATGAGGTGACTGCGTTGCCAGATAACGATAAGACGATTTATACTTCGGTTTATGGCGGTGAGGTCATGACTAAAGTCGGAAACCCAATCGGTTTGTTTTATGGTTACAAGACACAAGGGGTGTTTGCCACTTCAGAAGAAGCTGCTAAAACAGATTTACGTAATGGAAGTGAAAATGGAAGTGCTTTCCGTGCAGGTGATGTGCATTTCTCCGATTTGGTAGCTGATGGGGTGATTGATAATAAGGACAAAGATGTAATCGGCAACCCCAATCCGGATGTTTTCGGTAATTTCGGGACTAGCCTGCATTACAAAAATTGGACATTGGATGCCTTTTTCAGTTATTCATTGGGGAATGACATTTACAATTATCAACGTGCCGTATTGGAAAGCGGAAATTCTTATTATAATCAGACCACAGCTATGTTGAATCGTTGGACTTCAGAGGGGCAGCTGACTTCAATCCCCCGTGTGGAATACGGTGATAGGATGGGAAACGCACGTTTTTCTGATCGTTGGATTGAGGATGGCTCTTACTTGAAACTCAAGACTTTAAGTTTGAGTTATCGTTTCCCTTTCAACTTGACGTTTCTACAAGGGATTACAGTTTGGGGAGCTGCAAATAATCTATTTACGTGTACAAAATATTTGGGTAGCGATCCAGAACTTTCCATTTCAGGCAATCCGATTTATCAGGGGATTGACCGTGGTTTGTTAGGGCACGGGCGCAGTTTCGTTTTAGGTGTTAAAATAAATCTTTAACAAGGATATGAAGATGTTAAAAAACATATTAAAGTTGACCGCCATTTGGATGGCGGCTACGGTATCTTTCACGGCTTGTGAAGTGGATACTACTACGGTGATGTTTGAAGAAGACCATGACTTTTCTCAACCGGGCGATACCGTGTTCTCTATGTTGGGTATATTGGACAAGGTTCAAGACGTGGTTGAAAAAGGAGTGCTTTTAGGGGAATTGAGAGGAGATTTGGTAAAGCCTGATCCTTTTGTCGGTACAAGTAGTGCTTGGGTGGATTTGACTCGTTTTGAGAATTTGGAAAATGCGACTTTCAACCGTTATCGGGATTACTATGCCATTGTGAATAATTGCAATTTCTATTTGGAACGTGCGGATGCCGAGATGGAGCGTCGCGGGCAGAAAGTGTTCCTGAAGGAATATGCAGCTGTGAGTGCCTACCGGGCGTGGGCTTACTTGCAATTGGCCTTGCTTTATGGCGAAGTCCCGTTCTATACTCAGCCTTTGCTGTCTTATTCTGAAATAGAGCAAGTGATGAATGATCCTTCCAAGCGGAAGGGATTGGGTGAGATTTGTTCTTATTTCATTGATGATTTGCTTCCTTACGTTGATGTGCCGTTTCCCAATTATGGGAACTTCACTTATGATCAGAGTAGTTCAGTAAATAGTAGTGATTTTTTTCTTCCAATTCGTTTACTGAGAGGTGACCTTTATTTATGGCGTGGTTCATTGGATGGTAATAAATCTGATTTTGCTAAGGCTGCACAAGAATATCGTGATTATTTATTGTCTGAAAAACGATTTGTAAGTCCTGATGTAAAGGTGGCTTATCGGACTGTGGATATGGATGGTGCCCAAATTGTGGATCGTTGGAGTTCCGTTTTTCTCGGAAACAATTATAATGAAAGTATTAGCCTCGTTCCATTTGCAGGCAATTCTCAATATGGAAAATTGGGAAGTTTGCGGCAATCGTTTAGGTCTTTCATGGGGTCTGATGCTCTTCAGAAATTAGTGGATGAGTCTTATTATTGTTACGTGATGTATACAGAAGAATCAGAATCGGGTGAAAGTGAGAATATGTCTCGTTTTACGGGTTTGGCAAAGGATACCTTATATTACGGGACAAAGGAAAATCCTCAGTATTATTCATATATCACAGTACCGGGCACACCGCAATATTTCATGGGCGATTTGCGTTTCAACCGGGATTATCAGGAGGGATACGGGTTGAGCATCAATAAGTATTCCTCTTCTTGGCCGCATGTGACCACCTATCGTACGGGAGCGGTATACCTTCGTCTGGCCGAGGCCATCAACCGTGCGGGTTATCCGTTGACGGCTTTCCATGCGTTGAAGTATGGTTTGAGCCGCGGCAATTTGATACAATATGATGCCAATGGGGAATATCGCCGTCTGATGCAGTCCGGTTATACGTTTTACGACATGTATGACAACAAGGATAATATTGGTTTGCATGCACGCGGTTGTGGTAACGCGGAGATGGACACGTTGCATTACTCGTTACCCACCATGGCTTCGCTTCAGGACAGCATTCAGAAAGTGGAGGATATGATTTGCGACGAAATGGCTTTGGAGACGGCCTACGAAGGCAACCGTTTCTATGACTTGATGCGCTTTGCGTTCCGTCGCGGAGAAGATTTTCTGGCTTCCCGTGTGGCACGGCGTAATAATCCGGATATGCCGGATCAGACGCTCTACAACAAATTGAAAGACCGCAAAAACTGGTATTTGCCGATGGTGGAGAATTGAGAATGGTATATTGAGGAATGGCAGGCATGGAACGCAGGCATAGGCTCTTTTCCATGCCTGTTTTTTCTGCAAAAAATATGAAATGGGAAAAAATGACATACGTTTTGTCGAAAATTGCCCTATCCTCTTTGGGTAAGGTGGCTTAATTTTGCGATTAGAAAACTAAAGAACCCAATATCATGGAAATATTCACGGAAAGTCAATTCTCAGCATGTTATATACATTACCGGAGGCGGGTGAGAGGTTATATCTTGTCTCGGGTTTCCGACCGTGAAGAGGCGGAGGATCTGACTCAGGACGTATTTGAAAATATATGGAGATGCAGGGAAGGGGTACGCAAGGAAACGCTTCACAATTTAGTCTATACGGTTATGCGGAACACTGTGATAGACTATCTGCGCCGCCGTTATATGAAAAAAGACAAGATGGACATATACACCTGCTGTGAGGAGGAGGGCCGCAATACGGTAGAAGAAGATTATTATTACAAGGAGCTTCGCGTGGCGCATAGGAAGATGGTGAAACAGTTGTCCGAGAAACGCCGTCAGGCATATATTTTGTATTTTTACAGGGGTATGTCGTATGCTTCCATTGCCGACAGGCTCAGTGTGTCCGAACGTTCTGTGGGCAGTCATTTGCAAAGGGCGTTCAGGGCGGTGCGTCTGGGGGTGGACGGGATATACCGGTATAAGGCGGGGTGAATGGAACCGGAAGTCCCATTCTTGACAATATGTGCACTCTTTCCGCTTTCCGGCATGCAAATGGAAAGGGAAAAGGCTTTCTTCCCATTGGCCGGAGTTGTGTCAAAAGCCTGAAACAGGTATGGAAGAGGCTTTTTAGGAATACTTTTTTAAGGTTTCAAGGCATTTTTTTATGTTTATTCACCAAAGACATGAATCGTTTGGAGCAGAATGAAAAATCGTTCGGCTGAGAAAACATTTTTTTTCTCCTCGTGACGGTCGGAAGTCATGCGCCTATCGGTGGAACAAGTGCCTTAAAACCGTGGAACAACCTGCTTCGGATGCCATTATTTTCTCTATTTGGAAAGGAAAAGCCTGTGGGTTCGGAGTATCTTTTGGTAAGCTGGAACGCCTTACAGGTTACGCCATTCTTTGGGGGCTGCGCAGAACGCACCATACATTTTTCATTATGATGACGGAACGCTTTTCCGGCTTTCATCTTGCCTTTTCCCGACGGTGCGAGAATCGCGTATTTACGGCGGACATCCAAGTGGGGGACGAATAAACGAGTCACGCACCATCGGAATTGACTTTTTGCCATTTTGTAATTGGAGGTTTTTACAGACGTAGGATTTGCTCTTTGCTTAAGAAATCCAGAAACTCCCGGTAGGCCGTGCAATTCCGGAGCAGCGTTTCGTTTCCGGTCATGAAAAATTGTTTGCGTGCCCGGGTGAGAGCCACGTTGAGCTTGCGGTCTATTTCCCGTCCGTCTGTCATGATCGGTTCGGACAGGATGGAAAGTTGGTACGGACGGCTGACGGTGGTGCTGAATATGATGATGTCACGTTGGCTGCCTTGGTAACGTTCCACCGTGTCGATGGTGATGTCGGCCGTGTCGGGAATGTGCCGTTCAGCCAAGGCTTTGCGTATCATGGCGATTTGTGCGCGGAAGGGGACGATGATTCCGATTTGCTTACAGGGACTGAAGGGTATGCCCGAGCGGCTGTACAGTTGGCAAAGGG
>OHGK01000854.1_pt1 | contig 18663 bp, 15 predicted proteins | sample 1567671 | NCBI WGS metagenome assembly OHGK01 (sample SAMEA3879577, study PRJEB24766) | human gut metagenome | biome: human-associated habitat; feature: feces | place: USA | collected 1985/1987 | reverse complement strand
AACTGTGCATTTATTGACATTGATTCTTTAATTGAAAAAAATGAAAATTCTAAAATATCAGAAATTTTCAACAAAAAAGGAGAAGCTTTTTTTAGAAAAATAGAAAAAGAAACCATAAAAAATAACATAACTTGTGAAAACTTTGTAATTGCAACAGGCGGCGGAGCCTTTGAAGACAAAGATACACGGGAATTACTTTTAAAAATTTCAACGGTAATTTATCTAAAAACTTCACCAAAAATTATTTTAGAAAGATTAGAAAATGATACCTCAAGACCACTACTTTGTGGTAATATGTCGGTAGAAAAATTTTCAGAAATTATAGAAATAAGAAAACAAAATTACGAATCTGCACCAATCACAATTACAACAGATAACAAGTCGCCAGATCAAATCATCAGCGAAATTACAGGAGTTTTAAAATGATAGATCTATCCGTTAATATTACAGAAAAAGAAAAGAGTTATCCAATCCACATCAACAATTCAGACATTGAAAAACTAAAAAAATCAATTCTGGAAGAAATTAATTACAAAAATTATATAGTAATTTTTAGCAAAAAAGTTTATAAATTATATTCAAAAATTTTAGATTTTCCCAAAGACAAAACCTTTATTCTAAACGACGGAGAGGGCGAAAAGAACTTTAAAAATTATACCAAAATTTTAGATTTCGCATTATTAAAAAAATTAAAAAGGGAAGATGCAATAATAGCGATAGGCGGCGGAGTTGTTGGTGATTTGGCAGGATTTGCAGCTTCAAGTTATATGCGCGGAATAAACTTTATCCAGGTTCCAACTACACTACTGGCAGCAGTTGACAGCTCTGTAGGCGGCAAAACCGCAGTCAATACCAAATTCGGAAAAAACCTGATCGGCGCATTTTACCAGCCAAAAGCCGTATTTATTAATGTAAATTTTCTCAAAACCCTCGATGAAAAACAATTCAAAAGCGGGCTTGGGGAAGTTATTAAATATGGCTTCATTGAAAAAACCTGCTGTCCTGATAATGATGCACATTTAATCAATTTTCTATCGGAATTTCAAGAAAAGATTATGACAAAAGACATTCTGACGTTAAAAGAACTTATAAAAATATGTATTGAAATCAAGATTTCAGTTGTTCAAAAAGATGAAAGAGAAGCCGGACTCAGAAAAGTTTTAAATTATGGTCACACCTACGGTCATGTAATAGAAAATCTTACAAATTATAAAAAATATACACACGGACAATGTGTTATTGAAGGAATAAATTTTGCACTGAAACTTGCCCAAAAACTCAATTTAACAGATAAAGAATATCAATTTTTATGCGAAGATTTAATCAAAAAGTTCAACTATGAACCTCTGCAAAAATTTGAAACCAACAAAATCATAAATACAATGTTAAGCGATAAAAAAGCAACAGATGAGCATATAAAATTCATATTACCCGTAAAATATGCACAGGTAACAGAACATAACTTCACCCCTGAAGAACTTAAAAATTTAATACAAAGTTAACATAATTGCAAACCCTGTCATACTCTGTTAGTATAGGAAATATAATACAGTAACAAAAAGATACTAACGGAGTAAAAATGAAATATAAAGATCTTCCAAAATGTCCAATAGAAACAACCCTGAAAATGCTGGGCTGCAAATGGAAAGTTCTTATTATTAGAGAACTTTTAAGCGGAACAAAACGTTTTGGAGAACTAAAAAAAAGTGTTACAGGAATTACCCAAAAAGTTTTAACTGCTAAATTACGGGAACTAGAAGAATTAAAACTGCTTGAGCGCAAAATTTACCCGCAAATCCCGCCAAAAGTAGAATACACACTAACAGATGTCGGCTACAGCCTCAGACCTGTGCTTGAAGCTTTAAAACTTTGGGGGAAAGATTATAAAAGATATACAAAACTACTGGAAAAAATGAATGCCCAGTAACCACTCGCAGAGGATAATTACGTCACTACGTGCCTTTTAATGACATAGTTTTGTTTCCCTTTAGTTAAAGTCACTTTCTGCAACTACTGATGCAATTAGTTCTCCGTAACTGTTAACTATACCATTGGTTTCTTCAACTATATATCTAAGCCCTTTTTTGCCTTCAATTGCCTGTTCTGCACAGTCCATAGCCTCATCCCAGTCTTTAAATTCTCCAATTAAATTCTTTGACAATTCTGATTTATCTGTTGATGTATATACCTGAAACATTATGTCCTCCTTTTTTCTTTATTTTATCACGGAAAAATTTATATTATATTTTCTAAATGAGTCTTTTTAACAGCCTGATTAATAGCATCAGTTTCATCCATAAACAAAGAATCTTCTCCAATTTGAGAAATAATCTCAAGTGACTTAATCTGATTAAAAACTTTTTCATTCTGAATCACAAGATAAAGCTTAATTTTTTGAGACTGTAAACGCACAATAATATCTTCCAATGCAAAAATTGCAGACATATCAAGCTCGGCATTTGATGAATAATTTAAGACGATACATTCTGTTTCCAGCATCTGGTCAAAATGCGAAACTATCTGCGTAATTGACCCAAAGAAGAACTGCCCGTCAATATGCAAAATTCTGATTTTATAATGCGAAGTCCGTTCAATTTTTGTTTCAAAATCAGTATAAGCATCCGGACTATATTGATTAGACTTAATATTCGTATTATCAGCAATACGTTTAGCATACAAAATTGCAGCAAGAATAACCCCAATACCAAGCGCAAAAATAAGGTTATAAAAAACTGTTAAAAATAGTACTGTTAAAAGAACATACAAATCATCTTTCGGAGCAAATCTAAGGACTTTTATAACCTTTAAATCCAAAATATCATAACCGATTTTAATCAAAATTGCTGCAAGAACGCAAATAGGAATCTGCGCTATAAACCCTGTAAACTTAAACAGCACAACAGCTAAAATTAATGAACATAAAATTGAAGCCGTTTTTGTAGTTGCACCGGCTTTAACAGCAGCAACACTACGCATTGTAGCAGCAGTCCCATACATTGAACCGGTTAAGGCACAAAACAAATTCCCTATCCCTTGAGATGCAACAAGACGTTTTGAATTATGCTTAACTTTAGTCAGGGAATCCATAATAATTCCGGTTAATAAACTTTCACTGGTTGCAATAAATGCCAGAGTAAGCGCAATTGGTAAATCTTTCATAATAATGTCATACGTGAAATGCGGCATATAAGCATGCGGCAGCGAAAAAGTTACTCCTGAAATCTTTTCAACATCTGACCCTAAATAATAAGCTGCAGCGGTCATTACGACAAGTGCTATAAGCTGAGCCGGTACAAACTTAGTAATAAAACGCGGAGTAAAAAATAACAAAATTAAAGTTGCAATCCCAAGCCACATTGCTTGAAAATTTATATGAGTAAACAACTCCGGATAATACATCAAAACTTTTACTGTTGACGAAAAAGTCTCCCCGCCCAATAATGGAGACAATTGCAGCAAAATTATAATCAGCCCGATACCTGTTAAAAATCCTGAAATCACAGGATACGGAACATATTTAATCATGCGCGGAATCGGTGTTAACGATATTGCTATTTGGAAAAACGCCGCCATTACAAGTATAGGAATTACATTTAAAATATTTCCAGAAACTCCGGCAACAATTATTGCTGTGATAATAGAAACAGGACCGGTCGGACCTGATATCAAGGGAAGATTACAACCTAAAATTCCCGCAACAAAAGACAAAATTATCGCACCCCAAATACCTGCACCGGCTCCCAAACCTGATGCGACACCAAATGCTAAAGCTTGCGGAAATGCAATTATACTTGCAATTATTGCACCAAATAGATCCCCTTTTAGTATTGACAAATTCTGCTTTATATTATTCAAAACACTCTCTCCTGTTTGCAATTTAGTAAATATTATCATAAAAACAACAAAAAATAAGACCCTTAGAATAAGAGTCTTATTTTAAACAAAATATATTTAACTAAAAATTTTTATAAACTTGCAAGTTTCATACTTACAGCTTTAAAAAACGGTAATCTTTCTTCCAATTTTATATCTGATAATATAGGGAATTGAACAACTACTTCATTTGGATTTTCAACAATATATTCAGCAATTTCTTCTTCGTTTACATCAACAATTTCAGAAGAATCCTCAATTATTTCGATATTTTCATTTTCAGTATCAATAGCTTCTTCATACTGAGAAATTTCATCAAACAAAGAATCATCTTCATCTATGGTAATCAAACCGTCTTTCATTAAGACTTGTCTTATTTCAGGTCTGTTCATTTCAACAGTAGGTTCTGTTGAAAAAAGACTGCTGAACTTCGTTGTCTTACTTCTCATTCTAAGATTGTTGATATCTTTTAAATTACTTCTAACAGTTTGTGCTAACATAAAAATTACCTCTCACCCACATATCCAGTATAGGGGTAAGCCGTAAAATTTACATACTCTATTTGATGTAGATTTTTTTCAAAAACAGTTTAAAAATTTTTTAACATAGTTTATAATAAAAATATAGATTATAAGGGTGTTTATATGAAATATTTCTGGTTGTATGTTGTTGCAATTATTGCTTCATTAGGCGGTTTATTGTCCGGATATGATACCGGAGTAATTTCAGGTGCGTTACTTTATATTAATGAAACCTGGAATCTGGCAGATACAATGCAGGGACTGTTAGTCAGCTCTGTACTCATAGGAGCCGTAATAGGTGCTGCAACAAACGGAATTTTAGCCGATATCTTTGGCAGAAAAAAAATAATTATGGCTACTGCTGTTATTTTTATATTAGGTTCAATATTATGCGCATTTGCACCGAATATTTATGTATTAATAATTTCAAGAATCTTTGTCGGATTTGCGGTTGGAATCGTTAATTTTGTCGTTCCGCTGTATTTATCCGAGATTTCACCAAAGCATCTTAGAGGAACTCTTGTATCTCTTTACCAGTGGGCAATAACAGCCGGAATTTTATTCTCTTATTTTATCAATGCCGCATTTGCACAAGCTGTATATAGTTGGCGCTGGATGTTATTTGCCGGAGTTGTGCCGGGATTGATTTTACTTATCGGAATGTGCTTTATGCACGATACCCCGCGCTGGCTGATTAGCAAAAACAGAGAAGACGAAGCTAAAAAAGTTTTTGCAAAAATCGAACCTGAGCTTGATGTTGATAATGAAATAAAAGAAGTTAAAGCAACCCTGCAAAACGAAGATAATTCAAACACAAAAAAATTCCGCCTGAAAAAATGGATGATAATGCCATTTGTCGTAGGTATAGGAATAATGTTTGCCCAAATTTGCACAGGGATTAACACCATTATCTATTACGCCCCGACAATATTTAAAAACGCAGGATTTGAAAGCAATATAACCGCAATATATGCAACAACAGGGATAGGAGTTATAAACTTTTTAATGACAATTGTTGCACTGTTTTTCACAGATAAACTTGGCCGAAAACCTTTATTATACTTTGGCTTAACAGGTGTAATGCTGAGTTTAATAGCTTTAGGCTGTGCATTTCAATTTGCCAATTTCTTCGGAGAAAACCTGAAGTGGGTAACTGTTGGAAGTCTTGTTACTTACATTATCTGTTTTGCAATGAGTCTCGGCCCAATAGGCTGGATACTTGTTTCTGAAGTATTCCCGTTAAAAATCCGCGGAATTGCAATGAGTATTTGTACAGTTTCAAACTTCGCATTCAACTTCTTTGTCGTAAGCAGTTTCCCGATATTACTGCATAGAATAGGCGGAGCATGGACATTTTGGGGATTTGGAATAGTATCATTACTATGTATAATTTTCGTTTACTTCTGTGTCCCGGAAACAAAAGGAATTTCACTTGAAAAAATCGAATCCAACTGGCTCCATGGGGTAAATCCAAGAAATTTCTAGTCAATTTTATAATTTTCAATCTCAAAAAGGCTGTCCTCACTAAAATAGGACAGCCTTAAAAAATTTTGCTTGACAAACTGTTAGGTATGCCTTACAATATTTTCAAAAGGATTTGATATGTCAGAGAATTTTCAAAATTTGTCCTCGGGATTGGAAGATTATATTGAAACAATTTATATAGCACACTTAAACAACATTCCGCTCAAAGGTGCTGAACTTGCCAGGCAGCTGAAAATTTCCAGAGCATCAGTATCAGAAGCTTTGTCTAAACTTGTAAAAAAAAGATTAATAAAATACTCAAGCTATGAAGCTATTACATTAACCAAAGAGGGGATTGCTACCGCTCAAAACATTTATAGTAAACATAATATTTTAAAGAAATTTTTTGAAAAAGTTTTAGATATACCAACTGATATCGCAGAAGAAAATGCCTGCAAAATTGAACATATAATCAGCTCCGAGATTTTAAATAAAATGATTATTTTCACCGACTCTTATCCTGAAAAAATACATCAATAGGAAAAAGGACACAATGATTAGAATATCGTCAATCGGAAAATATTTAGACCAACCGATTCTCACAGCAAAAATCAGTAAAAACATTCCCCACGTATTAACAATCGGCGGAGGAGCATTACTGCTTAACCATATAAACAATGATTCAAGCAACGAGCGGACAAAAAACGCAGTTAAAACAGGAATAGTATTAACAGCAACAGGATTATCAGCAATTAATGCACCTAAAATTGCGTCATATATTACCAAAAGACCTTATGGCAAATCGGTTTCCGAAATTATTGAAAATAATACCAAACTCATTGATGAATATATTTCCTCCAATAAAATAACTAAAAACATTGAAACTATTTTAAATAAGGCAAAAACAAAAGTTCTTTCTCCTAAAGAAATCGAGCAAATAAACACAAAAGAACACCAAAATTTTGTCAACAAACTTATTCCGCCGCCTGAAAATATCAAGGCAGAAGACATTTTTAAAGAAATCGGGTACTTATCCGTATATGGTGCAATTCCGGTTGTGGGAGGAATTGCAGGAGGAATTGCCGCTGACAAAATTACCGAAAAGAATTGGAAAAACAGGATTCCAAACAAGATAAACGAAGGTTTGTATCAGTATCTTGCAAATATATTTCTCTGCAACATCGGAGCCGGAGCAGCACTTGCAATTCTTGAAAAGATGAATATTAAATCAAAGGCTGCAAGATGTGTCGGTATGGTCAGCGGAATTATTTTAACAGGAGTTGTCGGAGGCAGCGTTATTGCAAATTACATCAGCAAAAAGTTGATTAACCCAATATTATCTAAAACAAACAAACTTGAAGAAAGAACTCCTGAACTGTTAGATATAGGCTTACACACAGATGACATTGCAACTGTTTCATTACTATCAGGACTTAAATGGATTGAACCTTCTCTGCCTATTCTTTACTCCGTATCCGGATACCGTGCGGGAATAGGCTACAGAAATAATACCTCCAAAAAACAAAATAAATACAACACAACTGTACATTAAAAAAGGCGGAAGCCTACACACTTTCCGCCTGTTTCTTTATTTTTAATATTTTATTATCCAACAAAAGAATCAAAATCAGCACGTTTTAATTCAAATCTTGGCACTAACGGAGTTGAACCTGATTCTTTCATACCAATACGGCTTAAAAACTTCACATCTCCAGGATCGGCATGCACAACAACGGAACCTGCTTTTGTATCTTTCTTCAAATGCTCTACAAACTTTTTGACCATAGTTTTTGCAACATTTTTAACATCACGCTGCCTGTGATTTTGTTCATAAGCATACAATGGCTTTGTTCCGATTTTAAAAATCTCTACAGAATCCGGTTTTGTTTTATAAAGGCTGTTAGTACTCATAATTCCAAGAATATCCAACGGTTTTATTCTGTCAAAACCATTTTGTTGACGGGTTAGGGCATAAATTCCTGTTCCGCCGCCCATTATATGTGCTTCTTCAGCGATACTTCCTGAAAGATTTCTACCGCTCCACAAATAATCAACCGAATCCAAGACGCCAAGATCTGCGGTTTTATTAGTTTCCAATTTTATAAGATTTACCGGCTCCTGCACCCATTTGTTTGCTGCGTTTTTAACTTTTATACTAGCCGAACCAATCAACCTTGCTCCAAAATGTACATTGTTGTTTTGAGGTATAATTTGCATATTCTTTTCTCCTTTTTTATAGGAAAACAAAACATATATTTTTTTGCTAGGAGGTTAATATAAATTTATATTATATCTAATCTGCAAAGATGTCTGTACTCACACATCTTGCAAAGCCCTTGCTTATCTTCTTTTATAGGCATAAATTTCAACTGTTTAATCTTTAAATATGTTTCCTTTATCAAATTTTCAATATAGGTCATATCACCATCTGTCAAAATCTTTTCAACACTTTTTTGATGATTTTCAACATAAATAATCCCTGCTTTTGAAACTTTATTACCGGTTAATTTTTCATAAGCATATTTATAAAAACAGAGCTGATTATAATAATTTTCTTTTTCTTCACCCGGTGCAACTTTTTTCTCTGATGTATAATTTCCGGTTTTATAATCGTAAAGTTCATAAGTTCCGTCAGAGTTTTTTTCAATTCTGTCTATTTTACCGGTGATTAAATCCCCGTCAACGTCAACTCCGTAGAAACTAAATTCCACATTTTCAACTCGATTTGGCGGAATTTGAGAAAAATAAGGATAATAATTTAAAATTATATCCTGCCCGCGTTTAAAATATTTTTCCTGCGCAGCTTCTGATGTAAAATTCATAGCCTCTATCCCGAGCCTGAAATCTTTCAAAACTTTTTCAATATCAGGATAAACCAAATTTTCTTTTGCATATTTAACAGCCCGCTCTAGCAAAGAGTGAATGAGCGAACCAAAATTTGCCCCGTCCCAATCAGCCTCTTCTACATCAATTCCAAGAACCTTTAGGTAGAAAAACTTCCTAGGACAAGCCAGGTAATCATTAAGCCTTGATGGAGAAAGTATAACATTTTTAACCTGTTCTTCTATCTCATTTTGGAATGCCCTTTGATTATCAAAAACTTCAGATGATACACTTCTGAAAACTTCTTTTGTTAAATCTTCGGCACCACACTCATACTGAGCTGAGTCAAAATCATAATCAGAAATCTCGGATAAATATTTTGTAATCTGCTGCGACTTTCCATTGTTATTATCAGCAAATGAAATCATCAAAGAATGCTTCGCCCTTGTGATCCCGACAAACAAAAGTTTCAAAAGCTCTGAATCTTTCTTTTCTTGCGCTATATCCTTATCAGGAGTTTCATCTGTTATAAGTTTGTATTCACCCGGCATTCTAAAGTTTTCCCAACTTGAACTTATCAAATTCGGAAGATAAACATACCCAAACTCTCGCCCCTTTGAACCATGATAAGTCATCAACTGCACAGCATTTTGGACTGATGAGTCTTTATCTAGATTTATATCAATTTCATTATCCAAACAATCATCAAGATATTTTACAAAATCCGACAAACCTTTTGTCATATCAGAATTCTGAAAATCTGCAGCCTCTGATATAATTTTCTTTATCCCGTTGATATTTTCACTACGATTTTTACCGTGATAATAAAAATACGGCAAAATATTTGTACGATTTACAATCTCTACAATAGTATTTCTAAGAGTATTTGCTGCAGCATAATTCTGTAAATATTCAAAAGTTTCTAAAAACTCAGTTATTTTTTCAGAATTTTTCCAACCGGTTTCAGATTTCATTATAGTAATAAAATCGTTTGGTTTATCTTTTTTAGAAACACGCTTTTGAGCTAAAATTTTGTTATAATCTTCCAAATCAATTTTTAAAGGTTCTGATAATAATAGCCCGAATAATTTATCGCTTGATAATAAATAATTATTGAGCGCTTTTAAATAAAAATAGATCAAAATAGATGAACGAATAGCAAAAATGCTTTTACCTTCATCAATTTGGTATGGAATATTTTTACTTTTCAATAGTTCGGCAAAAGTTTGTAATTCCGCCCGTTTCTTGGAAATCACGGCAATCTGTGAATAATCTTTTTTACCATCGTCAGTTATTGGGAACTTGTCATCTTCTGTTATTTTTTTAATCTCATCTGCAATAAAATTAAATTCCTGCAAAGTTTCTCCAAACTGAACACGTTTGATTTTGCAGTCCTTTGAAATAATTTTAGAATTTTTTGCAACAAGCTTTTTTGAAATATTATAGGTATTTTTGAAATATTCATTATTTTCAAGCCTGTTCAAATCCTGACTTACAACAAGGTTGCTAAAATCAAGAATTGTCTGTGTCGAACGGTTATTTTCTTCTAAACAAATAACTTTAGTTTGAGGATATTTCATCAAAAAGTTCTCAATATTATCGCTTTTTGCACCCTGAAACCCGTAGATAATCTGATCATCATCACCTACCACAAAAATATTTTTTCTACTGTTCGCATCAACCAGATTAAAAATTATCTGATTTTGCAAATCATTTGTATCCTGGTATTCATCAACAAGAAAATAACTGTATTTATCTGAAACTTCTTTCAAAAAAGCTTCATCTTCTTCAAACCCTGTCAAGACAAGATTAATCATATCCGAAAAATCAATAAGGTTTTTATTAATCATTTTTGCAGGATATAACTCAAATAAAGTCCAAAGTTCTTTTGCCTTTTCAATATTAACCTTTATTTTTTCAAGTTCAGCATAACGTCCTTTATTCTGGGTTTTACCGGATTGCTCGCGCTCATAAATTTCACTTTCAACTTCCTTATACCGCGGCATAAAAGCAGAATTTGTATCAATATATGATAAATATTCTTCTTTAGAAATCCTTTTGGTCTTTAATTTTTCAACATAAGATATAAAATCTTTCGTGAAGTAATACCTATCAGCCCGCGACGGAACAAAAAATTCCAATTTCGCCTCGTCAATACAATCTTTCATAAGCGAAACTTTTTCAGCATCTGTAATCAATGAAACTCCTGACGATAATTCAAATTTATCAGGATAACTTTTTATCAAATCATTACAGAACGAGTGATAAGTATAAATATCAACCGATGAAGCCTTCACACCCATTTTTTTAATCAAACGCTGGCGCATTTCGCCTGCTGCCGCATCTGAAAATGTCAGACATAAAATAGAAGAAGGATCAACACCGTCTGACAGCATCTTTTCAATACGATGAATAACCGTAAAAGTCTTACCGGTTCCCGGCCCTGCCAAAAGCATAACTTGACCGTTTAGAATATCAATTGCTTCTTGCTGCTTCTTATTAGGTTTAATCTCAACCTTCACTATTTCATCTGCCATAATATTAATTTAGCATAAAAACTAAGATCCGTGAATAATAAGTTTTGATTTATCTCCGCCAATTACCCGTTCTATATCAGCGCCAAATTTTTGATATTGCTCTTTATTGCAAGAAATACGACCGCTCACTGATTCAAGTTTTGGCGGAAATTTTGTTATTCTGGAATTAAACAATGAGTTTTTATTATCTAAAATTAAATTACCATTAATTTTACGAACATTCTGCAGCAAAATATCTTCGTCCAATCCAAACATTGAATAAGGAATTGAAATCCCATGTTTCTGGTTTAAGTTATACACCGGACGATAAGTTCCGATTTCATACATCCCATCTTCTAAAACCTTTATATCAACATTTAAAGCTTTAAACATTCCAAAATCGTCATTTAATTTAATAGTCTTTGCAAAATTACGTTTCAAAATCGGATCAACTTCACTTAGTTTTTCACTAATCATTATTGCCTGCAAAGCTTTTGGACCTTCATCAATTATTGCAGAATGACATTTCAAATTATTATTTTTTATATATGTTTTTATCTCATTAACTAAAGCCAGCGGCACAATATTGTTATTTTCAACCCCTTGAATCTGGTCAATTTTACCTTTTGCGGTTGTCATTCCGACAAGCGGCTCCCATAGATTAAACTTACCCCGCGCTAGGTATATATAAAAATCACCATCAAGCAATGCATCTTCAGCTTTGTCTACGCTTGAGCGTGTACACCAGTTTCGGCAGCTTAAAGTTTCCAGCATTGCAATACTCTTATCGCGATTAGCACCAGAATGAGCAATCGATGGAATTTTAACCCAAACGGCTTCATTTCCAGACAACCCCATATCCATTAACAAATTATCTCGTAATCTATGGGTATAGATTTCCAAAAAAGAAGGTGAGGCACAGCGTACAGCCCTGTCTTTTGGTGCAATTTTCTCAAAACCATTAATTGTTTCTAGCAGAGCTTTTTCATCAAAAGGTACAGGAATATGCCGGTTATTGTTTTTAATCTCGCTTGATATAGCATTCCAAATTACAAGCTTTAATGAATTATCATTTTCGACCTTTGAAACCAATTTTGAACTATAAGGAGAGTTGTTATTAAGAATAGCCTCCGGATTTTGTAAAAACCTCTTCCACTGATCCATTCGAACCCCGCGAGCTTCATTTATTTTATCAATAGAATACTGTCTGATATCTTGCGGAATATAGCTTTTCCATTTAATTTTTTCAGTAATAACCTCTTTAAACGGTATAAACATTTTACCCTGCTCGAATAAATCATCAACAGCAGCTCCTATCTTAGATGCCGAAAGCTGACTACCGTCAACACCATATTTTTTACTGCCGCCAAGAATCTCCGATGCCAAATATTCAAATACAGTTGAATATTTTGAGGAAAGCGATTTTCCTGTAAAGCAAACAGTATCCTGGTTTAAACCATTTATCAATGCAGTTTTCACAGAGCCGCTTTGGCTTTGCGGATTATAAGAATTTGTATTCAAAACAGGATTAATATTATATATTCTGGAAATCATATTATTACAACCGTTTTTATATCTTATGAGTTTATAACTCCGCTGAAAATTTTTTTTTGCGGGATTCCATACATATTTCTTAATAATTTTTAATAATTATAACAAAATTTTTATAAATTTTGCAAAAAATATTTTTATGAGTTTTATAACAAAAAAGGAGTATAAAATGACAGAAATTAATTTTACATCAACATACCGCATTCCTATAACACAAGCAGGAATTAATTCCGCTAAAAAGGCTAAATTAAAAGATCTTATTGAATCATACCCAAACGGGCTTATCGGAAACAGCAAAGTCGGAAACGCAAGAGTATCTATACCTAACAGTGAAGATGCCAACTTTGTAAAAAGATTAAAAACTATCGGTTATAAAGTATTTCAAAAATTCGAAGGGGAAGATATTCCAAAAGAAAATATAGATGTATTTATTAAAGAAAAATTAGACGTTAGAGATTACAACCAACTTGGCAAAAACAAAAAAAGAATGTCTACAGAAATGAAAAACCAACGCCGTTATGAAAGAAGATTAACAGAACCGGCTAAAACAAAACAAGACCCTCAAATAGAAGAAACTCTGACACAAACTCCGCAGCCTCAGATTATAAAACAACCGGCAGAACCTGCTAAAACTGCACCCCTACCGGAAGTAAAACCGGTTAAAACACCAGTAGAAGCTAAAGCAGAGCCAGCGGTTGTAAAACTAAACTACCGTGAAAAAATTATGAACGGCGAAGATTATCTACGCATAAAAAATCAATACGGCGAAGAATTTGCAAATGCTGTATTCTTTGGAATAAAAAAATAATTTATTTGCTCGCGCCAATATATTTATAAGAAAAAACGGACTTTAGCTTTTAAAGTCCGTTTTTTCTTATCTACAATTTCATCTATTCGTGTAAAACAACTTTATCACTTTTTAAGGTTTCTTGAACATTGATAACACGCTGATTTGAACTTCCAACCCAATGAAGATTGTTATCATTTAATTCTTTAACAAATCTGCCGTCAGCTAATACATCGATATATTTCATACCTTCTTCATCTTTGACATTTTCCCATAAAAATCCGGTATAAGCCCAAACTGTTTTATTTGGAAAAAGTTTTTTACATTTTTCAGCCAACCTGAAAACTTCAGAACGATTAAACGGATGGAGCGGATCTCCGCCGCTAAAAGTTATTCCTGAACATTGTTCAGCACCCATAGCTTCAAAAAGTTCTTCTTCTGCAGCCTCGTCAAACGGTAAACCGCCTGCTAAATCCCAGGTAATAGGATTTTGACAGCCTTCACAATGATGCGTGCAGCCTGAAACCCACAGCACTGTTCTTAATCCATCTCCGTTAAGCATGTCGTCTTTTGTTATATCGTGGTAATTCATTACATGCTCACCCTGTCCTTAATTTCTTCCATTTTGGCTTCGTTAAGACGAGTATCGCCGTTAACTCTTGAATATGAAAGATATCCGTTCATACGGTCAATTTTTGTAAGGTTTCTGCTTCCGCATTTTGGACAAACATCCATTGAAAGCTCCTGATGTCCGCAATCGTCACAATATGCCAAGGATAAGTTTACACCTTCATAAAAACCTTTTTTCATTGCACGGTTTAATAATGTTTTAATAGCTTCTTTATTATAAGAAATCGGATATTTCACATACTGAATTTTACCGCCGTTGAATAAATCCCAAAATCTGTTTTCCAAATCCTGTTTTTCAATCGGTGAAATTTGTTCCGCAACATGACAGTGGAAACTGTTTGAAACATATCCTCTATCTGAAACTTTATCTTTTATACCATATTTTTTTCTGAATTGTTTAACCTGTAAACCACAAAGATTTTCAGCGGGAGTACCGTAAATAGCATAAAGATTTCCGTCTTCTTCTTTGTATTCATTAACTTTTTTATTGATGTATTCCATAACTTCAACTGCAAAATCTCCGTCTTCAACCAAAGATTTGCCGTTATAAAGTTCCTGCAATTCATTCAACGCAGTGATACCAAAAGATGCGGTTGCAGCTTTTAATAACGGTTTAATTTTATCAGACGGTTTCAAATGACCGCCGTAAAATCCGCCCTGGCAATATGCAAGAGGGTTTACAGAAGCTTTCATCTCGCCTAAATACTCATAAGTTCTGATATGGATTTTTCTGATAAGCTCCATATAATAATCCAAAACTTCATAGAAATCTTTGCTTTCATGTCTTGCTTTTGCCAAAATCATCGGTAAGTGCAGACTAACTGCCCCAATATTAAATCTACCGACAAATACAGGTACATCATTTTCATCTGCAGGAGTCATTCCGCCGCGCTCATACCAAGGAGAAAGGAACGCTCTGCAGCCCATTGGTGAAATAACCTTTTTGTATTTTTTATACATACTTGCAATATAACCTTCACCTGTTAAAGATAACCAATCCGGATACATTGTCTTTCTGGAGCATTCAACACCTGCTTCAAATAAATCTTCAAGTTCTCCGCCTTTACCGTGAAGATTTTCATCGTATAAAAATACAATTTTAGGGAATAAAACAGGCTTTTTATTATCTTTTTTACCCTGACCCTTTGCGTGAATTCTCAACATTGTAAATGATGCCATTTTTTCAAATTCACCTGTGCCAAGTCCCATAGTCATTGTAATAAACGGATAATCACCACGAGAAGATGCAACTGTATTAAACTTGTATTCCCAGCCTTGAAAACCTTGCTCATAATCATTTTGAACATCTTTTATAGCTTCTTCTCTAGCTTTTTCAAAAGATAATCCCATACAGATATATCTGTCATACTGTTTTTGATAAGATTTTTCAGCATAAGGTGCTAGGATTTTATCAACTTCCGGTACGGTAAATCCACCATATTGCTGACTTGCTGCAGCCATTACAATATCACCGATAACATCAAAGGCAACATCAAGAGTTTTTGGTTCGTTATACCAAAGATTACCCATTTCAAATCCGCCTTTAAGAACCTCTGCAACATTAAATAAGCAGCAATTCATAGTATCACGACGCGCTGACATATCGTGGATATAGATATAACCCTCTCTGATTGCCTGTAAATCATCTACAGTTAAGAAAAATTTCTTGTACAATTCTTTATTCAACTGATTAAAAATCAAAGAACGTTTTGTAGAAACAAGAGCTGAATCGGAATTTGAGTTTTCTTTATCTCCGATATACATAATTTTCTGGCTTTCTTGGTAAACTTTATCAAGCATAGCAACAAAATCAGTTTTATAATTTCTATAATTTCTATAACTTTTAGCAACACTAGGACTTATGCTTTCCAATGCGCTTTCAACAATATTGTGAATTTCGGCAATTGAAATAACATCTTTTTGTAAATCGCTGACATTTTTGTTAACAAAATCACAAATTCGTTTCAAATCTTCTTCGGAAAAAGTTATCAACATACGTGCTGCAGATTTTTTAACAGCATTTATAACTTTTTGTACATTATAAGATTCTTTTGTACCGTCTTTTTTAATAATACAAACAGAATCAGTCAGACGGGAAGCACTTTCAATAATCTGTTTTGCAAACATTGTATTAGAGTCATGAACTCTTTTAATTGCATCAGATACATGAGCCTGTGACAATCCGACTACATTTTCTTTCCCATTCTTATTTACCGCATTTTGCATAATAAATCTCCTCAGTCTCGTAAGCCGCATGACAAATTAAGTATTCCGACTTTAACGGTTGCGGACCAGTGAAGGACTTTCACCTTTACTTCCCTTAATCTCTTTTATTCAACTATTTTATCATAAATCAATCAAAAAAATAAGAAGAATTATAAAAAGATGAATCTTTTGACCGATAAATTTTGTTACGAAACTAAACATACTTGCCCAAACACAATCTAATCAAAGGTCATGCAAATGGCAATAAAAAACATAAAATATTAACTCATGATAAGAAGAATTAACATTTGTAAAATTTACACTAATTATTGTTAAAAACCATGCCAAAAGCTTAAATTTAACAATTATATTTTATCGAAAAACTCTTTTCCTTTTTTACAAACAGGACAAACATAAGTATCAGGTTCTTTAGTTATATCACCCTCGTATATATAACCGCAAATCCTGCATTTATACGCTAATTTGGCTTCCGTATTTTCTTCAATATATGTTGGAGCATTCTTTGGACTTGTACCTTTTTTCACCGCATGATAATAAGCGTATGTCATTGGAATTTGCTCATGCAGAATTTCACCATTTGTTATTTTACCTAAAAATACAGTATGAGTTTCTGTTTCCATGCTATCAGCCAACTCACAAATAATATACCCGACAGAATTTTCAATAATATCAATACCGTCAATATTTATGGTCTTAATGCCCGAAAATTTATCAACATCATGCCCTGATTGAAACCCGAAAATCGGAATTACATTATCATCAGATTCAACCCCTAAAATTGAAATCGCAAATCTTTTATATTTTTTTATACATTCATTAGTATAATTTTTATGATTTATACTCACGGCAATTGTATCATAGGTAATTTGCATAAGACTGTTTGCAATACAGCCGGTTGACTTCTCTCCGTCAGGTGTTGAAATAACATATACACCGTATGATAAATTTTTTAAAATGTTAATATTCACAGCACATCTCTCCTGAATTGTATTATTGATAAATTATACCATTCGTTCAAATATTATTCATTATCCTAATGTATGAATATTTTGCTGTTTTTTAGCTCGCATTTTTGTAAGCTTATCATTAATCATAGGAAGTAAATAACCCAGCGTAATTCCTGAATACAATAAACCTGAAATATGTGCAACATTAAGTTTCCAAATATTTTTCTTAGCAAAAGCCTTACCTTTTGCGGCAATCTCAGAATGTGTTTTTAAACTGATATCATTAAGCCAGTGTTTTACCCCTTTGCCGTCTTTTGAAATATTAAATAAGTTTTCACGTTTTTTATCTAAAAGGTTAGCAACCCCTTTTGCTGCAAACCCGCCAAATACAAGCCAGTTTAAGAATCCAAAATAATCACGTGTGACAGATTCTCTAAGTTCGGTATCATTATCCGCTGCCAAAAATCTTCCAACAATAGTTGAAGCATAAACTGTTTTAATTGCGTTACCACTTGTAACCGGCCCTGTAAATTGAAGTTTTTTAACAAAATCTTTAGGATTTTTTACCCTCATAACACCAATTACCATACCGATCATGCCGGCACTTGCCACAAGCTTTTTAAGCCATAGATATTTGCTTTTCTTAACAGGTTCAGCTCCAGTGTTATCTTTATTTTCAGCATAACCTACATCACCTACAAAACCTTTTTTACCTGTACGTTTTTCTGTAAGTTTTCTATTGATATACTGATTTGTCAGCCCCAAAGCAGAAGCTCCGGCAAGTGCTCCAAAAATCTTAATCTTATTGATTTTTGCAGCTTTTTTCAATGCAGAATCTATATCAACATTTTTATTAGTGAAAATATCTCTTCCCATATCATAAGTATCTCTCAGGATATTTTGTAATTTTTCACCCCATTTTGCACCGCCAACATCAACCGTTAAATCTCTGTTAGCACCAAGAGCATTTGTTATACGAGCTTCCATAATTTTTAAAATATTATTTTTATCAGTTTTTGCAATTTCTTTATCATGAATAACTTCAGCCAATGTTTTTATAACACCATTTTTAGTTTTTAATGTTTCTGTTATATTGTTATATTTTTCATTCTGCCAGGTTATGTTTTTCCAAGCCTTTTCATCATTCCACTCAACATTTTGCCAGTTTATATCTTGGAATCTATTAACATTTACCCCATCACGTCCGCTCAAATTATCCAAAACATTGCGAACATAATTTTCTGTATTACCATCAGCGCTATTCCAGGCATTTTTCAAAGTTTTTAAAGAATCATCACTGTACCAGGTATCAGGAGAAATTTTAA
>OHGK01000848.1_pt1 | contig 18754 bp, 16 predicted proteins | sample 1567671 | NCBI WGS metagenome assembly OHGK01 (sample SAMEA3879577, study PRJEB24766) | human gut metagenome | biome: human-associated habitat; feature: feces | place: USA | collected 1985/1987 | reverse complement strand
AAGAGGGTTCTCTTCTATCTACGTGGATAAGGATAATTATATGTATCTTTTCGGTGGAAAAGAAACCAATAGTTCGAATGTATTAAATCAAATCTGGCGCGGCCGTATTAACCGTCTGGGTTTTTAAGTATAAAGAAAGTTCGTGGAGGACCGTATAATTTTATGAGTGATTCGGCGTTAGAAAAGAAGGTATAGATTATAACAGAAAACGATTATGACTTCAACTTTCTTTCAGCGCATACTCTTATTAGTCCTTTTGGCCGGTTGCATGACTGGTCTTCACGCACAAGAATATAAATACGAGATCGGAGGAATGGCAGGCGGAGCCTTTTATATGGGCGATGTCAACAAGAACGCTTTTTTCAAAGGGTTGAATCCCGCGTTCGGAGCCGTTTTTCGCTATAATCCCAATTTCAGGTGGGCTTTAAAGACCAATCTGATGTGGGGGCAGGTTTCAGGTACGACGGAAGGGCAGCAGAATGTTTTTCCGGACCATGCACAAGGTTCTTTCAGTCGGAGCCTGATCGAACTGGGCGGGCAGATGGAGTTCAACTTCTTTCCGTACAGTGATAAATTTGCGTATTCAAACGCAAGACGTTTCACTCCCTATATTTTTATGGGATTGGGGGTGACGGTAGCGCCGGGTAGCGGGAAGACTTTTGCCGGTCCGAACATTCCGCTCGGTGTAGGTTTGAAATACAAGGTTAAGAACAGGATCAACCTGGGATGCGAGTTCTCGTTCCGTAAGCTATTTGGCGACGGTCTGGACGTGACGGACGACAGCAATGCGTTTTTGGATGATCCCTACCATATGAAAGGTAGTTTTTTGAAGAATAAAGATTGGTATTCTTTTTTGTTGTTTACGGTTACTTGGGATTTCGGTCCGCGGTGCAGGACTTGCAACAATGCGAAGAATATAGATAATATACAGTAGTTATAGATGAAAACACTATGTCGCTGATTGAACAAATAGATAAAAATCGATTGCCGCAGCATGTGGCGATTATTATGGACGGTAACGGACGTTGGGCCAAAGCGAAGGGAAAAGACCGGAGCTATGGACACCAGGAGGGCGTTGTCTCTGTCCGTAAAGTCGTGGAAGCCGCTACAACCGTGGGTTTGAAATATCTGACGATGTACACGTTTTCGACAGAAAACTGGAATCGTCCGGAACCCGAGATTGCGGCACTCATGGGGTTGATTCTCGACCATCTTGAAGATGAGATTTTCATGAAAAACAACGTCCGTTTCCGTGTGATTGGCGATATGTCCCGTATTCCGGAAGCCGTGCGGATGCGTTTGGAAGAATGTATGCAGCATACGGCCGCGAACGAGAAGATGACGATGGTCATCGCATTGAGCTATTCTTCTCGATGGGAATTGGCGCAGGCTATGCGGCAAATAGCCGAAGAGGTGCAGACAGGTGCCTTGTTGCCGTCCCAGATTACGGAAGAGACCATAGAAGCCCATCTGGTTACTCGTTTTATGCCGGATCCGGATTTGCTGATCCGTACAGGCGGCGAATACCGTATCAGCAATTACCTGTTATGGCAATGTGCCTATACGGAATTTTATTTCTGTGATACCTATTGGCCGGATTTTGATGAGAACGAGTTCCGCAAGGCTATTGCGGACTACCAATCGCGGGAACGCCGATTTGGCAAGACCAGTGAACAAGTCGCTATAAAATAAGCAACACCGACGTATGAAAACAGTAAAGAGCATCTGTCTTACATTATTAATATTGGGTACGGGTTTTCCATCCGTGCAGGCTCAAACGGAAGAAAAACAAGTAAAGCCAACCGTAGAATATTCCCGTATTCCCCGTTCCTATACTATCGGAGGAATTTCCGTGGAGGGAGCAAAGAACTATGACGATTATATGCTTATCGGGTTATCCGGACTTACGGTCGGCCAGAAAGTAAACATTCCCGGGGAGGAAATCACCGATGCCGTCAAGCGTTTCTGGCGTAACGGTTTGTTCTCGAATGTTTCGATAGAAGCGGATAGCGTGGTGGGCGATAAGGTCTACCTTTGCATCAAGCTGACACAGCGTCCGCGTGTATCGCAGATTAATTACAGCGGTGTGAAAAAGGGAGAGCGTGAAGATTTGGAAAACCGCATCGGTTTGTTGAAAGACAACCAGCTCACTCCGAACATGATAGACCGTGCGAAGTTCTTGATTAAAAAGTATTTCGATGAAAAGGGATACAAGAATGCCGAAATCGAGATTTTGCAGAGAGACGATGTGACCGCACCGGACAAGACCATTGTGGATATTCGTATCGACAAGAAAGAAAAGGTGAAGATACACTCCATTACGATTGAGGGAAACCATGCTTTGAGTACGAAGAAGATAAAAGGAACGATGTTCGTTCCGGGCGTTTTCAAGAAGACCAATGAAAAAGGACGTCCCGGCAGTTGGTTCCGTACGAAGAAATTTATAGAGGAGAAGTACAAGGAAGACAAGGAAAACTTGATTAAGAAGTATAACGAGTTGGGATATCGTGATGCCGTGATTCTGGAAGACAGTGTGACGCCTCATAATGAGAAGACGGTGGACGTGTACGTGAAGGTGGAAGAAGGTCAAAGGTATTATCTCCGCAATATAGAATGGGTGGGCAATACGATTTATCCCACGACAACGTTGAACAATTTGTTGCGGATGAAGAAAGGCGACGTGTATAACCAGACGAAACTGGAGGAACGTACGTCGACCGATGAAGATGCTGTGGGTAATCTTTATTATAATAACGGATATGTGTTCTACCGGCTGGATCCGGTGGAAGTGAATATCGACGGCGACTCGATTGATTTGGAACTCCGTATTACCGAGGGACCGCAGGCTACGATACGTCATATTGCCATCAACGGTAACGACCGTGTGTACGAGAGCGTGGTGCGTCGGGAATTGCGTACCAAACCCGGCGACTTGTTCAGCAAAGAGGCTTTGGAACGTTCTTATCGTGAAATCGCTTCGATGGGACACTTCGATCCGGAACAGATTGACCCGAAGGTCGTTCCTTCTCAGTCGGACGGTACGGTGGACATCAATTGGGGATTGGTGTCGAAGTCGAACGACCAAATCGAGTTCTCATTAGGTTACGGACAGACGGGTGTGATTGGAAAAATCGGTTTGAAGTTCTCGAATTTCTGTCTGGCCAACTTATTTACGAAGGGCGGTCTTCGTCGGGGAGTCCTGCCGCAGGGTAACGGAGAGACGTTTAGTATCAGCGGACAGACAAACGGACAGTACTACCAGTCGTATAGTGTCAACTACATGAACCCGTGGTTCGGAGGCAAGCGTCCTAACGCCTTGTCGTTCTCGGCTTTCTTCTCTAAGCAGACTGACGTGAGCGATAACTATTACAACTCCTCTTACTACAACAGCTACTATAATTATCTGTATGGTTATGGTACGAGCGGTTCCAATTATTACGAGAATTTCCTCGATCCGGATTCTTACGTGAAACTGTTTGGTGTGTCATTGGGATGGGGTAAGCGTTTGCGTTGGCCGGACGACTATTTCCAACTGTCGGCAGACCTCTCGTATCAGCGTTACATCCTGAGGGACTGGAACTATTTCCTTATTTCGAATGGTTCTTGCAACAATATAGCTTTAAATCTGGCTTTATCCCGTAATTCCACGGACAATCCGATTTATCCCCGTCGCGGTTCGGAGTTTACATTGTCCGTAGGATTGACGCCCCCGTATTCTTTGTTTGACAACAAGGACTACAAGAACTTGGCGAACAATTACCAAAGTGCAAGTTATCAGCGTGAGATGCAGGAGAAGTACAAATGGATTGAATATCACAAGTGGAAGTTCAAACTCCGTACTTATACGGCCTTGAGCAGTATGGTGAAGTGTCCGGTGTTGATGACACGCATAGAGTTCGGATTGTTGGGAGCTTACAATAAGTATAAGAAGTCACCGTTTGAGACCTATTATGTCGGGGGAGACGGAATGTCCGGTTACTCTACGACGTACGCTACCGAAACTATCGGTTTGCGCGGTTACGACAACGGTTCTTTGACTCCAAGCGGATATACGGGGTATGCCTACGACCGTTTCACGTTGGAGTTGCGCTATCCGCTCATGCTGCAAGGTTCTACGAACATCTATGCGTTGACTTTCATCGAAGGCGGTAATGCATGGTCGAGCGTGAAAGACTTCAATCCGTTCGACATGAAACGTTCAGCCGGGGTCGGTGTACGTATATTCTTGCCGATGGTAGGTTTGCTGGGAATCGACTGGGCATACGGTTTCGATGATGTCTTCGGTTCTAAACAATATGGCGGAAGTCAGTTCCATTTCATTTTGGGACAAGAGTTCTAATTTAAAAACAGAAGAAAGATGAAAAAGTTATTCACTTTATTGTGTTTGCTCATGATAATGGGCGCACAATCAATGGCGCAGAAGTTTGCGCTGGTCGACATGGAGTATATTTTGAAGAATATTCCGGCATACGAGCGTGCCAGCGAGCAGTTGAACCAGGTTTCCAAAAAATGGCAGGCCGAGGTGGACGCATTGACGGAAGAGGCGCAAACCTTATATAAGAACTATCAGAGTGAGGCCGTTTTCCTGAGCACGGAGCAGAAGACCAAGAAAGAAGAAGAGATCGTGGCTAAGGAAAAAGAGGCGGCCGAATTGAAGAAGAAATATTTCGGTCCGGAAGGTGAGCTGTTCAAGAAACGTGAGAGCCTGATGGCTCCCATCCAGGATGAGATATACAATGCCGTGAAAGACATCTCGGACAGTAAAGGATATTCTTTGATTTTGGACCGTGCGTCCGATACCGGTATCATTTTTGCATCTCCGAAGATAGATATAAGCAATGAAGTCCTGACGAAATTAGGATATTCCAACTAACATTCGTACATTTGCATGCAATATGAAAAATAATAATATAAAAAATAGAGATATAAGATGAAAAAAGTGATTTTAATGGCATTGTTGCTCGTACCGATGAGCATCTTTGCACAGAAGTTTGGCCATTTCGATTCAAGTGCCATTATCCAACTCATGCCGGAGTACACCACGGCTCAGACCGAAATCCAGCAGCTTCAGGCTCAGTATGAGAACGACCTGAAACGCATGCAGGACGAGCTGAAAAAGAAGTCGGAAGAGTACGAAAAAGAGAAAGCGAACCTGTTGGATAACGTAAGACAGCGTCGCGAAACGGAATTGCAAGATTTGTATAACCGTATCCAACAGAGCTATCAGGACAATCAAAAGTCCTTGCAGGAAACTTCACAGCAGAAGATGCAGGCTATTTCCGACAAGATGCTCGGCGTTATCAAGCAGATAGGAACAGAGGGCGGTTATGTCTATATCATGGACGTTTCAGCCGGTATTCCTTATATCAGCACGACGTTGAGTACGGATGTGACGGCAGACATCAAGCAAAAGTTGGGCTTGAAATAAGCGGAATATTCCCTGTTTTCATACAAAGGCTTCTCCGGCAGTACGAAATGCCAGCCGGAGGAGCCTTTTTATTTTCTATCGTGTTTTTCTGTTTTCCGAGAAAAAAAGACTGTTTTTTATCGGTATGAACATAAAAATGAATAACTTTGTTACGGTTAATAATATACGGTTCATGATGCGAAAAATGAATAAGTTAGTCTTGTGTCTGTCTTTTTTGTTGTTGCCTTTCGCGGTCAAGGCGCAGACTACGCAGGGCAGATTCGGTTATCTGAGTTACAATGCCATATTTCAGGCTATGCCCGAATATGAGGTTTCCCGGCAAAAGCTGGCAGACTTGAAGTCTAAATATGATAAGGAAGCCCAGCGGAGTGAGGAAGAGTTCCAGCGGAAGTTTGCAGAGTTCCTGCAAGGACAGAAAGAATTTCCGGAGAATATCTTGTTGAAACGTCAGCATGAACTGCAAGACCTGTTGACCAAGAGTATCCGTTTCAAGGAAGAGTCGCAGAAGTTGCTCGTGCAGGCGGAAAAGGATCTGCAGGCCGACATGCTTTACTTGTTGAACGAAGCCATACGTGCCGTAGGGGTAGAAAGAGGGTATGCCTATATTATCAATACGGACGGCAATACCTGTCCTTTTATCAATCCTGCGGTGGCCGACGATGTGACGAACTATGTGAAAGAAAAGCTTCAGTTGCCCATTAGTGTCGAGCCATGAAAGTTGCTTTAACTGAAAAGCCGGGGCCTATCGGAGTGTTCGACTCCGGTTACGGCGGACTGACCATCTTGCATGAGATTCGTCAGTTGATGCCGCAGTATGATTATCTTTATTTGGGAGATAATGCCCGCACACCCTACGGGACACGTTCGTTCGAGGTCGTGTATGAGTTTACGCGTGAAGCCGTGCAGAAACTCTTCGACTTGGGTTGCCATCTGGTGATATTGGCTTGCAATACGGCTTCGGCCAAAGCTTTGAAAACCATTCAGCAGAACGACCTTCCGCAAATGGAGGGGGAGACGCGTCGTGTGTTGGGCGTCATCCGTCCTACTGCGGAATGTATCGGGCAGATAACCCATAGCCGTCACGTAGGAATTTTAGCCACATCGGGTACCATCAGTTCCGGTTCCTATCCGTTGGAAATCCGGAAACTTTATCCCGACATTGTCGTGAGTGGGGAAGCCTGTCCCATGTGGGTGCCATTAGTGGAAAATTACGAATACGATTCACCCGGAGCCGATTATTTTGTGGAAAAGCGCATCGGCAACCTGCTCCGGAAAGACCCTGCGATAGATACCATTGTTTTGGGGTGTACGCATTATCCCTTGTTGCTGAACAAGATTCTGAAATACACTCCTCGTAATGTGCGTATCGTCCCCCAGGGAGAATACGTGGCCTACAGCCTGAAAGATTACCTGCAACGTCATACGGAAATAGAAACGTTGTGTACGCAAAGCGGCACGTGCCGCTTCCTGACCACGGAAAGTCCTGACAAATTTATGGAGTCGGCTTCCATTTTCCTTCGTCAGCATGTGGAAGCCGAACGCGTGGTGTTGGAATAATGTTTTTTCGGTATTATGATTCCAACACTCTGTACCGGTTTCCATAATGTATATGTATTGATGGGATGCTCCACGAGTACGCAGATGAACCTGCGGCTTCCCGAAAGGGCGGAAAGCACTTTGCACGAGGACGTGCCGATGAAGGAGGTGATGTGCGGCAGGGGCCGGCTGTGCCGTCGGTACACCTTGCGCAGGTTGAGGTTTTTGGGTTTCCGGTAAGGTAGTACGACGGGTACCCGCTGTTTTGTCCGTATGTCGTTTCTCATTCCACCGTCTTATGGCGGTGCATGCAATCTTTTTGAAGTCCATAGGCTTTGTGTTTTCTGTTATGTTTTCCACCTGCAAATATATGACATGAAAAAGCCTTTGTCAAGCCCTTCACCGTAACATATTGAAAACCAATACAACTGCAAATTCGTTAAAAACAGTTTCATGCGGACAGTCCGTTTTCCGGTGAAATCCCGGTGAAGGATTGTACGGTAGAAAGTTCACCTTAAAGTGTTGGTACAGAAGAGGTCTGAAGGAAGCGAACCTTTTTGGGCGAGAAACAGTTTGTGGGAGGTAGAGTAGGGTGAACCCCTTCCTACGGCTGTCCATGCTTTTTCCTGATTCGGTTTTCAGCATGGCAAAGCCCGTAAGACGGACGTCAGTATGTCCGAAAATCGTTCTCAGGAGATTGAGAAATCGTTTGCAGCAGAATGGGAAATCGTTTGGCGCAGATTGTTTTGTCGTTTTTGTATGCTACAGGGGCATGACTGAATATTCCTGCATCTTTTGATATAGTTGCCAGCAATAAAGTAGGGAAGACGGATTCTGAGGCCAGAAATCGGTTATAAAAAAGCCCTGTAAGTGAATATCAAGCAGAAATGTCAAAAGTATAAAGTATACCTTGGTATTTTTGCAGATTTTGGTAAGAATGGAAAGTACAGTTATGTAGATCCGTCAGTCGAGCAACCTTTTGCTCAGGTATCTCACGGGATACCATAATGCACCATAGCTGACCAGCAATACGGTAAAGAATACGATGACGACATCCCAGGGGTGAACACTGACGGGGTAGGCATCTACGACGAAACTTCCGGAAGAATTGCCTAAAGTGATAAGTCCGTAGGTTTGTTGCAGATAGCATAAGGTAATCCCGACGATGATGCCGATTAAAGCTCCGAAGCCGGATATCATACGCCCTTCAAATAGGAAGATACGGATAATCTGGTTGTCTTTGGCTCCTAAATTACGCAGGGTACGCACGTCTTCTTTCTTGTCTATAATCAGCATGGAGATGGAACCGATGATGTTGAAGCTGGCTACTAAAAGAATAAACGTAAGAAACAGGTAAGCGATGAGCTTTTCCACTTCCATGATGCGGAACACGTCTTCCTGTTGTTCGTAGCGGTCTTTTACCGTAAATCCGTTACCTAATATTTTTTGGATGTCGGCTTGTGCCTGACGGATGTCCACACCATCTTGCAGTTGCAATTCTATGGCGGAAACACGTCCCTGTTGCCCGAACAAATCCCGGGCGAAACGTAGGGAGGTAAGGATGTAACCGGCATCGTATTTAGCCTGTTTCACGGCAAAAACCACGCCGGGTGAGTATAATTCGCTTTGTGTGAAGCTTTCTGTAGGATTGGACAGGTTCACCCGCTCTCCCTTTTGGGGGGCGTAAACCCTTAAGGGAGTGTCGAAACTGGCTCCCAGTCCTAATTGCGCAGCCAGTTGTATGCCCAACACTCCGAATTCCAGAACATCTGCATGTAAAGTAAACGTACCGTCTCCATAAAGCAGTTTGTTCAGGTCTGCCATTTGGGCGAAGTTATCGTCTACTCCTTTGATGGTTACCATGGCTTGGTGTTCACCGCAAATGACAAGTGCATGGTCTTCCAACGTTTCCGTGTAGATTTTGATTCTCGGATAGGCTTTTAGGGCTGTGAGTTTCGGGTCGTCTGCGGCCATGGTCTTCCCTTGGGATGGCGTGACCTTTAGCTGTGGGTCGATGGCTGTGAAAAATGAAGCGACAAGGTCTTGGAATCCGTTGAATACGGACATCGTACAGACCAATGCCATGGTGGCCAGAGCTACACCGCATACTGAAATCGCAGAAATGATATTGATGGCATGGTGCGATTTCTTGGAAAACAGGTATCGTCGTGCGATGTAGAACGGGAAGTTCATTCTTTCAGTAGCTTGTCGATGTTTTCGATATAGTCCAAAGAGTCATCTACGAAGAATTTCAATTCGGGGATGATGCGTAACTGATGGCGTACCCGTGTCCCCAGTTCGTAACGGATGGCTTTCATGTTGCCATTTATATTTTTCACGATTTCTTCGCTTTGCTGGCTCGGAAATATGCTCAGGTACACGCGGCAGATGCTGAGGTCCGGACTGATGCGGCAGGCACTTACCGAAACCAATACTCCTTTCATCGCCTTGGTTTGCAGCATGAAAATCTCGCTGAGTTCCTTTTGTATCAGCCGGGAGATTTTGTTTTGTCTGGTTGTTTCCATATTCTTTATTTTATTTTTTGCGGATGAGGGTCAGCCCGTCACGTAACGGTAGGATGACTTTCTCCACACGTGAGTCTGCGGCTATTCGGTTATTGAAATCCATGATACCCCGCGTTTGTGCGTCCTTATGGGGCGGAGGCTCTAATACGTGACCGTCCCACAAGGTATTGTCGGCCAAGATATAGCCGCCCGGTTCGAGGCGGGGGAGAATCATTTCGTAGTAGTCCGTGTAGCGTCTCTTGTCACCGTCCACGAAAGCCATGTCGAACGTGAGTCCCATTTCCGGAACCCTTTTCAGAGCATCGCCGATGATGAATTCTATTTGCGAGGCGTATGGTGAGTTCTCTATCCATGGTCGGGTGAAATCCTCCTGTTCGTCATTGATCTCAAAGGTGTACAGGCGACCGTCCGGTTCAAGGCCTTCTGCCATGCAAAGGGCTGAATAGCCGCTGTAAGTTCCGATTTCCAGAATACGCCGGGGACGTATCATGCGGACCAACATTTTGAGCAGACGTCCTTGCAAATGTCCGGAAGCCATGCGGGGACGTAGCAGTTTTACATGCGTGTCCCGATACAAGGCTTTCAGATATTCGCTTTCCTCGTCGATATGTTCGAGGATATATTGGTCCAACCGGTCCGTTTCCTGCATATTCGGTAGATATTAGAGATAGCGTGTCCGGTTGGGCAGTACGTATTCCATGGCGTGTTTCAACACGTCTCCCACAACGTTGATTTCGAGGAATGAAGTTTGAGTTCCTTTTTTACCGCCACTCAGGTAGGCCACCATTTCGTTTTCCGAAAGGACGCCGTCGTCGAGCAATTTTTGAAGGGCTGCAAAATAATACGCTTGTCCGTTGGCTTTCTCCGGCATGAAGATAGCTTCCACCCCGTAGGAAAGTGCGAGATGGCGCATGGTCTTTTCTTTGTAGCATACGGCCAGGACGGGGTATTTTCCACGGTAGGCCGCGAGGGAACGCGCCGTAAGGCCGCTGAAACTATCTGTAATAATAGCCCGGATAGGCATCAGATTACTGGCACGTACAGCCGATTTTGCCAAAAATGAAGGGACGTCGGTTTTTTCCGGCGTCAGCGGAATCTGGATGTCGTTTTCTTCGAGTTTGTCTTTTTCAGCCTGTGCCGCGATGGTAGCCATCGTGCGCACGGCCTCTACCGGATACTTGCCGTAAGCCGTCTCGCCGCTCAGCATCAGGGCATCCGTACGGTAGTAGATGGCATTGGCGATGTCTGTGACTTCCGCCCGTGTCGGACGTGGATTGTTGATCATCGTGTGCAACATTTGTGTGGCTACGATAACCGGCTTTTTAGCTAAGATGCACTTTTTGATTAAGATACGTTGTATGCCCGGAATACGTTCCTGGGGTACTTCGATGCCCAAATCTCCGCGAGCTACCATGATGCCGTCCGCCACTTCCAGAATTTCATCAATATTATCCACGCCTTCCTGATTCTCGATTTTTGCGATAATCTTGATGTCGCTGCCGTATGCATTCAGAATCTCACGGATGTCCAATACGTCCTGTTTGTTACGAACGAAAGAGTGGGCGATGAAGTCTATGTCTTTTTCGATGGCGTAAAGGATGTTGTTGCGGTCTTTTTCCGTCAGAGACGGCAAATTGATACGCACGCCCGGTACGTTCACGCTTTTACGGCTGGCCAGTGTCGCATCGTTGCATACTTCGCAATACAAAGCTTCTTCATCCTTATCCGTTACTTTCAGTTCAAGGTCTCCATCGTCTATCAAGATTTTGGCACCTACGGATAAGTCGTTTACGAAGTTCGGATAAGTGACATAAATACAACCGCGTACGGTCTCTTTTTCCGGATTACCGATAATTTTGACCCGGTCGCCGGTTTTATATTCGGTAGTATCTTCGGCATTTTTGGTGGTTCTCACTTCCGGTCCTTTCGTATCCATCAATATACCGATACGATTGGATACTTCGCGTACGTTGGCTATTAGTTGCTCGAAACCTTCCCGGCTGGCATGTGCAGTGTTCATACGTACTACATTCATGCCGGCATTGAAAAGGTCGCGGATAAAGTCCACATCGCAGCGCAAGTCTGATATGGAAGCGACTATCTTCGTCTTTTTCAACATCATAATCTTTATACCTTATTTAAATTTAATACCTATTATTTCTACTTTATTGAGTCTTTCCGACAGTGCAACAGTGCTTCGACCGCCAGTCTGTAAGAATCGAGACCAAAGCCGCAAATAACACCTAAGCAAGCACATGAAATCATGGATTTGTGGCGAAACTCTTCCCGTTTGTGCACGTTACTGATGTGTACTTCCACGACCGGAGCCGTAACCGCTCTGATTGCATCTTGCAGGGCTATGGATGTATGGGTGTAGGCACCGGCATTCAGAATAATACCTGCATATTCAAATCCTACCTCATGAATTTTGTCAATCATCTCCCCTTCGATGTTGCTTTGGTAGTAGTCGATTTCCAAATCGGGATAGGCCGTACGCAGCTTCTCTAAATAACTTTCAAAGGATTCTGCACCGTATATGCCGGGCTCTCGTTTGCCCAGTAAGTTGATATTTGGCCCATTTATGATTTGTATTCTCATCTTTTTCTATAATTTTGTAGAAAACGTGCCGCAAAAATACAAAAAAAGAATGGAATACAGCGAAAAAACGTCTTATAATAGAGGTGGGGAGGTCTCGAAAGCACTATTACGAAGGTATTACCAGTATTTGAAGTTGGAAAGAGGGCTTTCAGGAAATACATTGGATGCTTATACCGAAGATTTAAGAAAACTTTTAGGCTTTCTTTGGGAAGGAGGATTGGATTTCAGGACTGTCTCGGTGGACGATTTACATCAGTTTATGGCAGAGTTGGCAGATGTCGGTATCGGGCCTCGTTCCATGGCACGTATTTTGTCTGGAATCCGTTCATTTTATCGTTTCCTATACGTGGAGAAAGAAATCGTACAAGACCCAACGGAATTGCTTGAATCTCCGAAAATCGGACGTCATTTGCCGGAAGTTCTGACGGTGGCGGAAATAGATGCCATGATAGCAGGTATAGACTTGAGCCAGCCGGAGGGACAACGGAACCGTGCCATTCTGGAGATGCTTTACAGTTGTGGCTTGCGGGTAAGTGAGTTATGCGGGCTTCGGATTTCCGATTTGTTTTTGGAAGAGGGCTTTATCAGAGTGAAAGGCAAAGGAGGGAAAGAACGTTTGGTTCCCATTTCCGGTCGTGCCGTACGCGAATTGGAGAATTGGTTCCTTTGTAGGAATCTTATTCATATCAAACCGGGAAATGAAGATTTTGTTTTTTTAAGTCTGAGGCGGGGGGCTTCCTTGTCGCGGATTACCATTTTTTATTGGGTCAAGGAATTGGCAGTCGCGGCCGGGATTCAAAAAAAGATAAGTCCCCATACGTTCCGTCATTCTTTTGCTACTCATTTGTTGGAGGGAGGGGCAAATTTGAGGGCTATACAAGCGATGTTGGGGCATGAAAGTATTTCCACGACAGAAATTTATACCCATATCGACAGAAGCCGTTTGCGGCGGGAAATCATGGAACATCATCCACGGAATATTCGTGACGATTCTTCAAAATAAAGGCGGAAGAGGGTTGAATATGGTATAATACGCGTTTTTTTTGCAATATTTTAAAGTTAAAAATAACACGGTCTATTAAAGATTTGTATCTTTGCAGCCGGAACTATTAATTAAAACAGTGTTAGTATGCGTAAAAATTATTATTTAGTCATGTCGTTGGCTGCCGTTGCGGCTCTTTCGTCATGCAAGAAGTTAGGCGAACTTTCTGCCGACAACTTTACGGTGACTCCGACCCCGTTGGAGGCGATTGCCGGTCAGGTGCCTGCCACTATCGACGGTAAATTTCCCGAGAAGTATATGAAGAAGAAAGCCGTGGTAACGGTGACTCCGGTATTGAAGTACGAAGGCGGCGAGGCTAAGGGACAGAGTGCTACGTTCCAGGGCGAAAAAGTGCAAGGTAACGACCAGACTATCGCTTACAAGGCAGGTGGCACTTATACGATGAAGTCTATATTTGACTTTGTTCCGGCTATGCAGCAGTCCGATCTTTACCTGCAATTCGATGCAAAGGTAGGTAAGAAGACGGTATCTGTGCCCGAAGTGAAGGTAGGCTATGGCGTGATTGCGACTTCTCAACTGTTGCAAAACACTTTGGCTTCCGTACGTCCGTCGTTGGCTGCGGATGCTTACCAGCGTATCATCAAGGAAAAGCAAGAGGCTAACATCAAGTTCTTGATCCAGCAGGCTAAGTTGCGCGATTCTGAGTTGAACTCCGAGAATATGAAGGAATTCATCGCAATGATGAAGCAAATCAACGACGAGAAAGAGACAAAGGCTTTGAAGAACATCGAAGTGTCTGCATACGCATCTCCCGATGGTGCTCTCGACCTGAATACTCGTTTGGCTGAACAGCGTCAGGACAATTCTGAAGGTTATTTGCAGAAGCAATTGAAGGCCAATAAGATGACTGCCGAAGTGGATACGAAGTATACTGCTGAGGACTGGGACGGTTTCCAGGAATTGGTTTCACAGAGCAACATTCAGGACAAGGAAGTTATCTTGCGCGTGCTCTCTATGTATAAGGATCCCGAAGAACGCGAAGCTCAGATCAAGAATATGTCTGCCGTATTCAAGGAATTGGCCGAGACAATTCTTCCCGAATTGCGTCGTGCACGTTTGACGATGAACTATGAAATCATCGGTCGTAGCGATGAGCAGATCGTGGCACAATTCGGCAGCGATGCTTCTAAGTTGAGTGTAGAGGAATTGCTTTATGGTGCAAACTTGGCTTCTGTGTCCAACAAGGAAGCTTGGTATCAGAAGACTTCACAGCTTTATCCCAACGATTACCGTGCATACAACAACCTCGGTATGCTGGCATATCAAAAAGGTGATTTGAGTGCTGCTGAAAACTATTTCAATAAGGCTAAGTCTTTGAAGGGCAATGCCGGTGAAGTAAACGCCAACCTTGCTTTAGTTGCTTTGAACAAAGGTAACGTGAAAGATGCAGAAGCATACATGGGTAAGGCTTCGGGTGCTGATGGTTTCAACGAAGCTAATGCGGCTTTGAATATTGCCAAGGGTTCTTATCAGCAGGCTGCCAGTGCGGCTAACGGTGTGAAGAGCAATACGGCAGCTTTGGCTCAGATTCTGAATAAGGACTATGCTGCTGCCAAGTCTACTTTGAACGCTGTGGCTAATAAGGATGCTTATACTTCATATCTGTTGGCTATTGTAGCTGCCCGTACAAATGACGCAGCCGGTGTGAACACGAATTTGAAGGATGCTGTCAGCAAGGATTCTTCTTTGAAGAGCCGTGCAGCCAAAGATCTTGAATTTGCAGAATACAAATCAGCTGTTGAAAGTTTGTAATCGACGACTTTTTTAAATGAAGAGATTTATTCTCTATACATTGATCGCATTCACCCTGCTCAGTTGTGGAGGATCCGAAGGCCGGTTTCGGTTGAAAGGAGAATTCGAACACCTGCGGCAGGGTGAATTCTATATATATAGTAATGATGGAGGTACGGCCGGATTCGATACCATTAGGATTGAGGACGGACAGTTCGACTACGAAACGGACTTGAGAGACCATGCCATTTATTATCTTTTATACCCCAACTTGTCCGAACAGGTTATTTTCGGCGCCTCGGGCGACGTAATTACGATTAAGGGAGATGCCCGTAACTTGAAAAGTGTGGAAGTAAAGGGGAGTCAGCCGAATGAGGAACTGACAGCTTTTCGTTTGGAAAATAAAGACAAGGGGCTTTCCGGCACAAGAGAGGCTGCCGCAGCTTTCATCGCGCAGTCGCCCTCATCGCCCGTAAGTGTTTTTTTATTTAAGGAGTATTTTTTGTCCTATGACGATGTTTCGCAAGGGGACGTAAAAAAACACTATCGTGCATTGTGCAAGGCTCAGCCCGACAATCTACAACTGTTAAGTTGGCAGTCCGATGTAGAAAACCGAGATCGGCTTTTGAAAAAGGGCAGTTCGTTACCCGATTTTAGTTTTACGTTGGAAGATGGCAGGAAGGTACAGGCTTCCGATTACCGGGGGAAGCCTCTTTTGGTTCATTTTTGGGCTTCGTGGGAAGGTCGGAGCAGAGCTGAAACGTTTCGTGTCAGACGGATGTTGAAAGGGAACCAGGGTAAAATAGAGGCCGTCAGTATCTCGTTGGATGTAAATGACGCGGCTCGTAAGGGAATAGAACGTATGGACAGTGTATCGTGGACGAGCTATTGTGATTTTCAGTCGTGGAACAGTCCTTTGGTCAAACAATTCGGTATCCGTTCCATTCCTTTTTACCTGTTGGCCGGAGCGGACGGTAAGGTTCTTGCAGCTGGTGCCTCCTACGAGAAGGATATAGAGCCGGAAATCAAGAAACTTTTTGAACCGCGATAAACAGGTCGTCATGTTGGTAAAGGTTTATGGTGCATCGGTCCGGGGGCTTTCTGCCATACCCGTTACCATTGAAGTGAATGCTTCAAGGGGCATCAAGTTCTTTTTGGTCGGCTTGCCGGACAATGCGGTAAAAGAGAGCCACGAGCGCATTGTGGCGGCAGTAGAAAACAGTGGATACCGTTTCCCCTCGAAACAGTTTGTGGTCAATATGGCTCCTGCGGATATTCGTAAGGAGGGAGCGGGATATGACTTGCCGTTGGCTGTCGGCATCTTGGCGACGGACGAAAAGGTAAAGCCTGACAAGTTGTCCCGTACGATGATGCTCGGCGAGTTGAGTTTGGACGGGAGTTTGCAACCGGTGAAAGGGGCTTTGCCGATAGCCATCAAGGCTCGTGAAATGGGCTTCGAGTATTTGATTGTGCCCAGGCAGAACGTCCGTGAGGCAGCCGTGGTCAACCGGCTTAAAGTATATGGAGCGAGCCATATCGGCGAAGTGGTTCGTTTTTTGAATGATGAAGGGGGCTTGATACCTACCGAAATAGATACGCGGGCTGAGTTTTATGCCCAACAGACAGAGTTTGATTTCGACTTTGCGGATGTGAAAGGCCAGGAGCATGTGAAACGGGCACTTGAGGTCGCGGCGGCTGGCGGGCATAATGTCATTATGATAGGGCCTCCGGGGAGTGGAAAGTCCATGATGGCAAAGCGCTTGCCTTCCATCCTGCCTCCTCTGTCTTTGGCCGAGAGCTTGGAAACGACCCAGATTCATTCTGTGGCGGCAAATTGGCGCGGGAAAGCTCGCTCATCGCCCGGCGTCCGTTTCGTGCACCACACCACACGATTTCGCAGATCGCTTTGGTCGGGGGTGGTGCCAACCCACAGCCCGGAGAAGTAAGTCTGGCACATAATGGTGTGCTGTTTTGTGATGAGTTACCGGAGTTTTCCAGATCGGTGCTTGAAGTGTTGCGTCAGCCGTTGGAAGACCGGCAGATTAATATATCCCGTGCCAAATACAGTGTGACTTATCCATGCTCGTTTATGTTCGTGGCCTCCATGAATCCTTGTCCTTGTGGTTATTACAACCATCCCACAAAGGCCTGCGTATGTACTCCGGGGCAGATCCACCGTTATTTGCATAAGATTTCGGGACCGTTGCTTGACCGTATCGACCTGCAAATCGAAATTACCCCATTGTCTTTTGACGAATTGTCGCGTCAGGCTCCGGGGGAGAGCAGTGCCACTATCCGTGAGCGGGTAGTTCGTGCCCGTCGTATTCAGGAGCAGCGTTATGCGGAGCAGGAAGGAGTGCATTGCAATGCACAAATGACTTCTAAGCTGTTGCGTGAATACGCTTCTTTGGACGATGCCGGTACGGAAATGTTACGTGCCGCCATGTCTCGGCTCCAACTTTCGGCACGTGCTTACGACCGTATCTTGCGTGTGGCCCGTACGATTGCCGATCTGGAGGGGCAGGAGGACATCGGGCCGGCTCATATAGCTGAAGCCATCGGTTACCGGAATCTGGACCGCGCCGGTTGGGGGGAATGAGAAAAACACATCTTTACAGAAAATCTTGAATGAATAATTTAGGTGCCATACAGTTTTATCTATTCTATTTTTCGTTCGATGGCAAGCGGAGATGAATAGCTTTCCCCTTAATACAAAGGGATTGTGGATTTCTGTTGTTGGTTTATTAAAAAAAATATTTGTATATCAAAAAACAAAAACAGCATTAAATATATTGTCTTTTGTTTGTTTTTCTCTGAAATTTGTGTAGCACACATTTAATAAGCCGTCTTTATGTTTCTATAGCCGGTGCGGATCTCGGTTGGGGTGCGTACGGGGATGCAGTAGAGCTCAGCGTACATTGTGCGCAAGAATTTGGTGATGGCAGCTTTTCCCGTTTTGTACGGGAAAGGTTGCCCTTTCGTGTTTTAGGTGAGATACGTAAGATCTTATTTAATCGATATCTTATGATAAGAAGATTATTGTTATTTGTTGTCTTGATAGGAGGGCTGTCTTGGACGGCGGGTACACAGAACGTGACACTGAAGACCAAGAACCGGTAAAAGACATTCCTTCCTAAAGGCGGATTTTAAAAAGCTTTCAGGCGTTCACACACCTTGTATCAGGATAGATTAAAATTTTGATATGGAAAAAGTGGTGAAGGCCTGAAAGCTTTTTATGTCCCGGTTTCATGTAGGAAGGGTACATGTAGAACAGCTGTGATTTGTTGTCTGTAGGTTGATAAATCATTCTCAGCAGAATGAAAAATCATTCTCAGCAGAATTTTTTTTCATTTTGCATCGAAAAATAATTCGGAAAAAATACTATGGAGAACCGTCTGTTATTCTGTTGAATATATGGATGAGATAAGGAATTGGTATATTGGCTTAAATCAGTCAGATAGTTTCTATAAGAATATAAAAGGTATTTTGAATGTATAGAAAATAAGGAACTTCTAAAAATAATGTTCATCATTTACTTTCAAAGGGATTCTATACCTTATATATAAGGTATTTGATAGGGTTATATTAAGATAGTATTTCTATTAATTTTTAAAATTATTTGCATGGTATTTATAAAATCTTTATATTTGCATCGTAAGATTAAATCTTTTTGGTTTCCCAAAAAGGAGAGGGATGTATTTTTAAGTAGAATTTATGAAGAATGTATTAAGTCTGACACCAGGGAGTATTTCCATTATTTCTGACAAGAGAAAGCTTGTCGGAAGGGGGAAAATACGTATGGAAGAGAAATGGCATTCTTTTTTCGTAAAAAATACAAATTTGTTTGCGGGTGTGGATTTAATTTATAAACAC
>OHGK01000817.1_pt1 | contig 19264 bp, 22 predicted proteins | sample 1567671 | NCBI WGS metagenome assembly OHGK01 (sample SAMEA3879577, study PRJEB24766) | human gut metagenome | biome: human-associated habitat; feature: feces | place: USA | collected 1985/1987 | reverse complement strand
TTTCTTCAACCGGTAGATTTTTACAAGTTATTTGAACACTTCCTACAATTTCTTTTGTTCTGAAACTTACGTTATTAAGATCTGATCTGACAAAACCCAAAGCTGACAAAGTTTCAAGATGAGCTATAGCTATCTGCTTTATTAAGCCTTCAACAGTACCCGTTTTTAAATACCTTATTCCAATCCAAATTAACACGACAAGAAATACAACAAACAATAATATTAAAAACGAAGAAACCAAAGACTTTGGGAAATAAGCAATTATATATATTGCAGTAAAAAAAAAGCCTGGCAGGGAATACAATAAGTCTTTATAACCGGTATAAGTTAGGGACTTGGCAGTCATTTTAGGAGCATCAACACCTCTTTGGAGCGAACAAGCGCTTGAAGAGGAATACCCCAGATATAAAGAATCATTCCACCATTTTTTTGTTAATTCTCTGTCTTTTGCATACGAAATTGCTAAGCTATTCAAATCGGTAAATACTATTTCTTTAAACAAACTAAGCTTTATCTCAAAATCATCAGAAAGAACCCTTGCTATTCCGCTGACAATTTCATGATCTCCGTAATAAGAGGGAGCCTCATATCCCTCAAACCTCTTTCTAAGCTGATTTAAATCGTAATAAGCCGCACGATCAATATCCTCAAAATCAGAATCTACCGTAACCAATTTCGATAACTCATTAACGATATTATAATCAGAAGCATCTGGAACCATTACAGAAGCTAAATGCCAGATATTTGAAACCTTATCAGGATTATTCTTATCGATTCGGATTGCCCGCCCCCTCATTTGATTTGAGAGCATATAAGAACTTACCGTGCTTGACAGTATTAAAGAATTTATACATGGGGCATCCCAGCCTTCACCCAGTAATGCCTGAGTTCCAATTAACGCCCTTATAGCACCCCGGCTAAACATCTCAGTAATAAGTGAAACTATACAATGCTTTGCTGAAGCTTTCGGAGTAATTTTTATATAAGAACTGTCTTCTACATATCTTGAAACAGAAACGCAATCTTCATCAACATTATATTCTTTTAAAAGTTCTCTGAAAAGGTTTTCGCAATTCTCAGGAATGACTATTAATGATCCGCAAAGAATACCAAAAGGTATTGAACTTCCGTATTCGCATTTTAGGGTTCTCCATATAGGGACAACTCCCAAATGTGAATTATCAACATCATTTGCCTTGATATAATCTGCAAGAACAACCATACGCAAAGTTTCTCCAAGTGATGCTGATTCGATCCTCACAATATCGACAATTGAATCAAGCTTTCCAAGGGAATTTGCCATCTGCTTTTGAACCTTTGAACTTTCATTTAGCACAATTTTCTTATTTTGGATAAGCCCGAGTTTACGCGCAAAATTTGTATATTCTGCAATTTTTTCTTCAAGTTCTGCAAACTCTTCAACATGTTTAAATAGAAATCCATTAGAAAAAAACTTTGCCTGTTGTAAATTAAATCTCGGAAGCTCAGATTTTTTAATATCAAAAAGCTGCAAAAAGGCTTTTGGAACAACCCCACCTTTTGTGTTGATTAAAGCTGCAACTGATACATAAAAATCAGAATCATCAAAAATCTTTTCAACATCAGAATCTGACGGATTTAAAAATTGCATAGCCTGAATATAAGCATACAAAGTATTATCCGATAAAATTTTCTCAAGAAACTGCGCAACCGCCTGATTTTGTTTCTTTACAACCGCAGATTCTCCTTTTCTTAACCTGGAAAAATAAATAAAATCCTGATGCGGACACAAATCTCCGTTTTTTATCAACTCAGGAATCGAAATTGCCTCATCAATAGAGCCGCAAAGCTCCTCATATCTTTCCCACTCGGAATAATCAACATCATAAGGCGGAGTCGCAGTGAACGCCGCAGTTTGCCGAGGTTCCAGATTATCTACAAGATAAGTCAGAGCCTTCCACCACTCTTTACGCAAATGATGGGCTTCATCAAAAACTAACAGAGATATGTTAGCCTTCTTTAATACTTCTATAATTTCATCAGCTTTATTTTGACTAAACCGCCTTGAAGATGTGATTGATTCCTCTGCAAAATCAAAGATATCAGTAATAGTATCTGTTATATCATCTGCAATACCATCATCATCAAAACGTCCGCAAAAAGCAGCTAATAACGCCTGATAAGTAATTATAGTAAGTTTACCGGGATTTCGAATATCTGTTGAAACAATCCCCCAATCGGCTTCGTCTAAAAAAGATGTACAAATCCGCTCTTTCCACTGGTTTTTAATAGTATTTGTAGGACATAGAACTAAAGCAGGAGTATTGATTCTTGATATAACTTCAATTCCAAGAGTTGTCTTGCCTGCCCCCGGTGCGGCTACAACATGAAGCTTTTCATCCGCCAAATGAAACGAAAGACTATCCAAAACTCTCTGTTGGTAAGCTCTCCACTTTCCCTTGAACTTTAAACTTAAACCCAATCTGTTCTTCTCCCAAATTTAAACATTAAGCTTATAACCGCCGCCATAAATAGTTTCTATATATTTTTTCCCGTTAGAAATCTTATCAATTTTGCTTCTCAGATGTCTGATATGAACCCTGATTGTTTCAATATCATCATCAGGAGAATATCCCCAAATATCTTTTAACAATTTTGCAGACGAAACCATATTCCCATGATTTTGAAACAGTAAATTAAAAATATCAAACTCAATAGGAGTCAATTTAACCTGTTTTTCTCCAATTTTTACACTATACATCTCAGGAAGCAAGGTTATCTCACCCAGCGTAAGCAAATCTCTTGTTGACGCTGATACTGGTATCTGGTTAGTGCGCTTTAACAACGCCCTGACACGAACCAACAATTCTTCAACCTCAAACGGCTTAACAAGATAATCATCTACCCCAATATTAAAACCATTCACTTTATCATTAAGTTGAGATAATGCTGTTAACATAATAATTGGTATATTTTTAGTTTCTTCATTCTGGCGTATTCTTTTAGCAACAGTAAACCCGTCAACATCAGGCATCATGACATCTAAAACTACAAGGGAGGGTATTTCCTGCTTTGCAAACGCAAAACCTTTAACTCCGTCATAAGCTTGCACAACACTATACCCGGCTAATTCAAGATTAACCTTTATCAATTCATTTATTGCAATATCATCATCTACAACTAATATCTTATTATTCATACCTGAATTCTAATACAAATGAGAGGTTTTTAAAATACGATTAATAAATCTTAACAATTAAAAATAACTAAAAGGTAATCTACAAGTGTTTTTATGACATTTATTCATTTTTTCAATATTAGCAAATTACAAAAAATTTAACAAAAAAAAGTTTTTTAGTATATTATTTAATAGTGTGAAAATATACATTTATTATACATAAGGAGACGAATAAATTGACAAATGCGACTTTAAATATGTTCCAAGAATCCAGCGTTGATGAAGTACACCTTGGTCAACACGTACTGGCAGAATTTTTTGAATGTGACCCAAACACACTTAACAGTTTGGATAAAGTTGAGAAATACATGGTTGATTCAGCATTAGAATGCGGAGCAACAATTGTACAAAAATGTTTTCATATGTTTAGTCCGTATGGAGTTTCAGGTGTTGTAATTATTGCAGAAAGCCACCTTGCAATCCATACTTGGCCGGAATTAGGTTATGCGGCAGTAGACCTATTCACATGCGGCTCAAAATGCGACCCTAAAGTTGCTTATGAGTTCTTAAAAAATAAATTCAGTTCAAAAAGAGCAAGCTTTACTGAACTGAAAAGAGGTATTCTTTCTAAAGACACAATGAAAGTCCTAGAAAAACCTTTTGAAATTATGGAACAAATCGAAAACTAACACCATAATAAAAACCGAATTTAAATTATACATAGATTTTTTACGTTTTATAGCCTGACTAGAGAGCCAAATTTATCTAGTCAGGCTATTTATATAAAAAAATGAAGTAGTTTAATAAATTAATCCAACAAAAACTTACAAACGGAAACGAAAAGGAGAAATCATGATTAACAAAATTACATTTACCGGCAGAGAAACAATGCTGACAAAAGGACTTGAAAAAGGTGCAAGTAAAGTACACGAATACGTCAGCGCCGGTAAAATATATCCAAAAGCTATAGCTGATAATATGGAAAAAGAATCAGCAGCGCTAAGATTGAACACTTTATTAGAAGACTGCTTCTCTTCAAAGGCAGCTGAGTTGTATTCAAGCCCATTTGCTATTACTGCCAAAACAGGTACAACATTGAAAGCTCAAGCTGTAGCTGATAATTATTCTTATGCCGTTGCTCATGGCAAACCGCAACAAGTTGCAGAAGAAGCTTCTAAACGTATCAACTTTTTTGGTTAATCAGCTAAAGTTAAAATAGAACGTGGAATGTACCTGATCAAATCAGCCGCCATAACGCTGTATTCGGTCAGGTCATTTTTTGCCAAATCACCGGCAAGACCATGTAAATAAACTCCCAATACAGCAGCTTCAAACAGCGCCATCCCCTGAGCTGCAAAACCGGATATCATACCGGCTAAAACATCACCTGAACCGGCCTTTGCCATGGAATTATTCCCGGTATTATTTAAGTAAGACTGTCCATCATAAGAAGCAACAAAAGTTTTATGAGATTTTAAAACAGTAACACAATGATATTTTTCACAGATATTAAATGCAGCCCCCTCAATATCAGCCAAGACATCATCTAACGAACAACCTAAAAGCCGAGAAGCTTCCTTTGGGTGCGGAGTTAATATCACATTTGAAAATTCCCTATTTTTAAAAGTTCCGGAATTTTTAGAAAGAATATTTAATCCATCTGCATCAATTATAAACGGAGTATGCTGAGGAATATTTTCAATTACGTTATCAAAAATATCAACAGCTGTTTTATCTTGAGATAAGCCGCAGCCAAATTCAACAACATCTGCGATTTGCAAATTATCAACAATATCAGACAATGGTAAAAATACGATATTTTGAGTTTGGGCTGCAACTGCATTAATAACTCTTTCAGTTGAAGCTAAAAAGCAATACCCGCAGCCAACCATAAGCGCTGAAACACTTGATAAATAAGCCGCACCCGGCATATAATCAGAACCTGCAATATTCAGAACTCTGCCATAAGTTGCTTTATTTGAGTTTTCTATCCTTTTAGGAAGTTTATAATCCATTTTGCCTTATTGCCTCGTAAGCCACAATCGCTACTGAATTTGATAAATTAAGGCTCCTTTGTCCTTCTTTCATTGGAATAGTTCTGGCATGAGAATCTTTTACGTATTTTTCCGGCAGACCTCTTGTTTCTGGACCAAAGACAATAAAATCTCCATCTTTAAACTCAATATCAGTATATAATTTATCAGCCTTAGTTGTTAAATAATAAAATGTTCCGTCAGGAAATTCATTATACAACTCGTCCATAGACTCCAGTTTATGAAGTTCTACACTTTCCCAATAATCAAGCCCTGCACGCTTTGTATATTTACTGGATAGAGAAAACCCCAGTTTGCCAACAAGATACAAGCTTGCCCCGCAGCAAGCACATAACCTTGCTATATTACCGGTATTCTGCGGAATCTCAGGTTCATATAATACAATATTCAATTTTGTCATTATCAAAAACCCTACTTATCAAAAATAGTCTTACATTCCATAACTACCGGCAACCCTCTGACAACACAGAAAATAATAGCAAGCCATGCCAGTACAATACCTGTAGTATTAAGAGCCGGAGTAAAAGAATAAACTTCCATACCCGGAGTATTTGCAAGAATTAAAATAATAAATGCCATAACTTTAGCTACAGCATAAGATATTCTCATAAATCTTGAAGCACAAATAAATCTTCCGATAGCAGAGGACTGCATAGTTTTCTCACCAAATGCTGTATAACCTTTAGATAAAGCAACACTTCTGATACTGTCTGTTGTAAAAGCTCTTGCAATACAAACAATAGGGAACATAGCATTCAACGCAAGATTATCTCCCGCCAAATAACCTAAAATCGCAAAAGCAATCCAAAATGAAGCCTCTACAATTCTATCACCCATAATATCCAAAACTGAACCTAATTCCGATTCTTCGTGCAATTTTCTAGCCACATAACCATCAACCCCGTCAAGAGCAAATGCAATAATTGTCAAAACAAATGCTATTGCATACGCAATAGTAGAAGGTACAAATAACAAGTACACTGCCAAAAGCGCAACAAATATTCTAAAAATTGATATAAAATTTGCCATAATAACCTCTTTTACCGTAAACTATAATTTTTTAGATCTTGAAAGTGCAAAATCAAAATTATCAAGATTTTTAGCCCTATCACCAAGCATAATCTTTTCAGCTTCTTCCAAAACCTCCGTGACAATAAATCCGTTCTCACCATCTGAACGAGCTTTTTTACCTGTTTCGCAACAACTGATAAAGTGCTGGCACTCAAGTTTCAAAGGTTCAATTTCAAGGTAATCAAGCTGAATATTTTCACCTGCACCGGCTTTAAAGTTATCATAAATTGTTAACTTATGTTCTGCAACCGTATCATCAAGAATTGCGGTTTTTTGAGTTCCGCGAACCAAAAGCTGTACATGCTTTCTTGGGGTAATCCAGCTGTCTGAAATATGAGCAATTGCCCCGCCTTCCATCTGAATACCGATATGAGTAATATCCATAATATCATTGCCATCAGAAGATGAGCCAATTGCAGAAATTACACGTTTAGGATTTTTACCCAGCACATAACTAATCATTGATACATCATGCGGTGCCAAATCCCACATTACACTTCTGTCATTTTTGAAGTAGTTAATATTTAACCTGTCACTTTGGGCATAAACAATATCACCTAAAGCGCCTTCTTCAACAAGCATTTTCAATCTGTTTACTGCAGGATGGTATAAAAGAAGGTGACCAACCATCAAAACAAGGCCTTTTTTATCTGCCAAATCGGTCAAATCACGTGCTTCCTGCGCAACAGTTGAAATAGGTTTTTCTACATAAACATTTTTGCCTGCTTCAAGCATTGCTTTTACAAACTTAAAATGAGTATGACTAGGGGTTACAACAACAACCCCGGTAATTTCAGAACTGTTTAATATATCATGAAAATCTTTTGTAGTTTTTACATCAGGATACTGCTCCTTAACTTTTGAAAGATTCTCATCATCCAAGTCACACACCATACCTAAGGCATTCAAGTTGTAAAAATTACGAACAATATTCCTTCCCCACAGGCCGCAACCTAACACAGCTATTTTTTGTTCCACCATATTTCCCTAACTTTCTTAAATTAAACTAGTCTTTTTATAATTATAAACTTTAAAAGATATTTTGCAAATACTTTAAGATTACTTACAAACTATCCGTGCCTTTGCTGATCTCTTAGATTTCTAACAGCTTCTACTCTAAGTTCATACATCTGCTGATATTTTTCATAGAATAAATCCCTGTCTTCTGATGGGAACTTTGTTGCAAGTTTATCCAACAAAGGTCTTGGAATCTCAGAGATTTTAACCATACGTTCCAACGCTTCATTAGACAAAGGATACAACGGCTTATAATTCTTATAAAATATATGATTACATTCAGCTTCAACCTGAGTTGTATGTTTTGCAACCTGATCACCCAGTTTACAGGTTATAACATTACCGTCAAACAATACACCCTTATATCCTGCAAGTAAAAGTCTTATAATTAGATCGTAATCAGCTAACAATTGGAACTTCGTATCAAAAGCACGGACTTCACTTAATACAGATTTTTTAAAAAACATAGCCTGTCTGGGACAAGGTACAACCTGAAAGGCGTTAAGCATTGCCGGAATAAATTGAAAAGCATAACCTTCCGGGTGGCAGCAATATGACGGGAAAAAGCAAAAATCAGCATCCTCTTCTTCCATAACTCCGACAATATCTGCAATTGCGGTAATATCATGATAAAAATCATCACAACTGATAAACGAAACATATTTCCCCTTAGCACGCAGCAAGCCTTTATTCATTGCATCAAACTTACCGCGGTCCGGCTCGGAGTAAAAGCTCAAAAAACCGGCATTCTTGTACTCTTTTAACAATACTTCGGTACCGTCTTTTGAGTCATTGTCAATAATCAAATGCTCTACATACGGATAAGTCTGTTTATCCAAAAGATTTACAAGCAAGGTGAAATCATCTGCCTGGTTTTTATCAACAATATTTGAAGTTGGTGTAATTACGGTCACTTCCGGTTCGTACATATCTATAATCCTTATATTAGTAATTTACATATACATTACGAAGAATCTGCTCTTCTATATTTTTTTTATCAGCGGGCGATGTTTTCGCATCATTTATCATAATATCAAAAACATAAAGCTTTCCGCGTCTTGAAGTCAAGTAGCCGGCAATTGAACTTGTATCTGCAAGAGTCCCGGTTTTTGCGTACAAATTATCTTTAAAATAAAGCATTCTGTTTTTTAAAGTACCTTCACCCGGTGTCGGCAGCCCTGTTTTAAAGGTTTCAAAATCATCTTCCGCAGCCTTAACTCTCAAAAAATCAACCATAAATTCTGCTGTCATCAAATTATTTTTAGAAACACCGCTTCCATCAACAACTTTTATATCTTCAGAATTCAAGTTAAGCTTATTAAAATAATTATCAAGCATAGCCAAAGAGTTAGATGTAGCCCCTTGAGATTTTGACCAGACAGAACCGGCTGTTTTAAATATGGTTTCTGCCATCAGGTTGTTACTATTTTTGAAAATAAGAGGAAGTATCGGCTCTATTTCATGTTCAATTTCTTCTACTTTATAAACCTTATCCGATGGCAATTTTGCAGTTTTAACAGGCGCAAAGTAATCAAGTTTCGCGCTTCTTATCGAATCCTCTAATCTCAGCATAAAATTTATTTTAGGATTTAAAACCGGCAGGGTCATATAAGATAACTTTGCAACAGAACCTGTAATATCCAGCATGTTAGGAGCAACAGCATTGTTTTTTTCAATATTCAAAGCCGTTGTACTCGAAAAATCAGTTGTAACCAAATTCATAAAAGTAACCGGATAAAACGGTTTTACTGCAAGCTTAGCAGGAGCTTTATTTACAGTTGGCGCCACCTCAATTTTTAATAAATTATTATTGATATTATACACACTGAACTTTGGCATTAATGGATTAAGTTCATCATCCCACTGCCAGCCTTCACCCCATTCACTCTTATCAAATGCAGAATCATCTACATAAAAAGTTTTTGGAGCAATTTCTTTAGCCGCTGCAGCACTGACAAGCTTATCCAAATCAGATGAAGTCAGCAACGGATCACCTGAAAGTTTCAAATATAAATCATTATTTGTACTTTTATACAGAGTTGTTAAATATTTATAATCAAGTCCTAAAGTATCAACTGCAGCAGAGGTTGTGATTAGTTTAAGAGTTGATGCCGGAGTCATAGGCATTTTTTCATTCAATGAATAAACGACAGAACCAGATTGAGCATCTTTTATCAAAACAGAAACTGCACTTTTATTAACACCTAGCTTAGCAAGGGTTTTATTTATTGATTCTGCCGTAACAGAAGAAGCTGTCAGCAGCATAATTCCAAGTAAAGCAATTATCTTTCGCATAATATTTTCACCTCATAATTGTCTTTTATATCTTTTAAGGTTGGGGATTTACTTCTTATTTTATACATCAAATCAATATCTAAATCAGCACTGACAATACCTTCTACAGTATTGATTGAAGCAAGTTCTTCCCCTTTGAAATCGATAATTCTTGATTCTCCAAGATTATATTCACCATTTTCAATATATCCGCACTGGGTTAAGGCAGCCATATAACATTGATTTTCAACAGCTCTTGACTTTGTCATAACCTCCCACGGAACAGGCTTTTTTGAACCCCAGGCGGCACAATTTATCAATACATCAGCACCTGCTTTAGCATAAGCCCTGTAGATTTCCGGAAATCTGATATCATAGCAAATAGTCAGCCCGTAAGATACACCATCAAGGTTTACCATAACCGGAAAATCTCCACAGGTAATATATTTGCCTTCATCACAACCGTAATAAGAATATAAATGATTTTTAGAATAAGATGTAATAAAATTTCCCAGCCTGTTAAATACAGGACAAGTGTTATAATAATTATCTCCTGACTTTGTTATATAACTTCCGCCGATAATATTTATATTATGCTTTTTAGCAGATTCAGATAAAAAATCAAAAATAGAACCTTTTGTTAATTCCTGCGCAGTTTCATGAAAATGAGAACACGACCAGCCCACAGTCCAAACTTCCGGCAACACAAGGACATCCGACTTATCAAGCTCACCGCCTTGCATAAGTTTTTCAACTTTAGATATATTTGCTTCTACATCACCAATAACAGAAGACATTTGAAGCAATGATATGTTTACTTTTTTTTGCGCCATAATTTTTGTTTTTTAGCCTCTTTATATTTTTCAGGAGCAATATTTTCAAGATTAAACAAAGAATCCTTAATTTCCTGAGCAACTTGCTCATCTGTTTTCCCCTCGGTAGAAATAGGAGCACCGTATAAATTTATAAGCCTGCAAGGACCAATCGGTGAGGACATTTTATCCCAAGACGGGAATCTCACAAAAGTTAAATCAGGCGAATACCAATGTACAGGAACAATAGGAACACCTGCTTCACGAGCTAATACAATAGCCCCGGATTTAACTTTATGTACAGGACCTCTTGGACCGTCAACCATTATCGCAATATTTTCCCCATTTTTCAATTTAGAAATCATTTTTAAAGTTCCGGAAACAGACCCCTTACGATTAGAAGATCCTCTGCAGGTTTTAAAGCCCATTTTTTCAACAACATGGGTAATAATTTCACCATCAAAAGAATTGCTGATTAGAATATTCAAATTAGCTTTATCCTGAATACCATATACACAAAACTGATTTTCATGCCACATGACATAAATACAAGGAGTAATTTCAGGATTATTAATTTCAACAATGTACGTGAAATATTCCTGAATATGCATAATAGAATATACCAAATCCTTAACTTGTTTTATATTCTTTTTATTAAATAATCTAACCATAATAAGTTAATTGTAACACACATACGGCTAAAAGCTAAATTATTTAAATTTGTAAAAAATTTTATTATATTCCATAGAAATCAAAATCTTCCGGCAGCTGATCTTCTATTAACTTTACAAAGTCCGAACACTTGTACCCAAAAGCATTCGCAAGTTTCCACAACGTAGAAACCTTAGTATCAATATTACCTTTTTCCAATCTTGATAAAAGACCATTCCCGATATCATATTCATAAGAAAACGTATTAATACCCTTACCCTGCTTATGCCTGCAATTATGCACTAAATTGCCAAGAGCTGTTAACAGCATCTTTTTTCTCAGTTGTTGAATTGAAGTATCTTCATCTTGCATATTTTTACATTTTAAATTATATTGAATATAATCTATTGACTTTAGTCTATAGATTATATTCAATTGGGGGATTATGAAAAGAAGATACTTTATAGCCGCAGGAATAACAACATGCTTGATTTGTTTATGCCAAAAGATATGGCTGCCAAACATTGAGGATTTTGAACTATATCCGTTTCTAATAATATTGATTTTAGGATATATGGTTAGCCTGAAAACAGTAACTTATCTTGCATATTTTAAGACAATAAAAAACGAGTCAAGAGTAGAAATCATATTTCTTGCAGTATTTTTTATATGTCTGTTTATACCAATGCTTCACATAAGCAACGATAAAATTTCAAAAAAAGAAAACCGAAATCTTGCAGAATTTAAACCGCTAATAAATAGCCAACGCAAGTTTAACTATGATTTTGGGAAAGATTTTGATGCCTGGTACTCTGATAGATTTTTTGGCAGAAAAGCTATCCTTTCCTCATTTGCAAAACTCAGGTTTAAAATAAGTTCTAAATATTATAACCAAAATGGCTATATTATAAATAAACAATCAAACTTGGGATTCACGCCCGGTGAAGCTAAAAAGATAACTTTCACTAATAAAAATATTGATGATATCGCCTCAAACTTTGAAAAACTAAAAAACTATTGTTTAGAAAATAATATAAAACTATACGTTCTTGTAGTACCAACAAAATCAGCAATATATACAGACAAAATGCAGGATTACTATAACGCAGCAAAGCATCTTGAATTTGAAAAGAATACAATCGAAAAAATTAATAAAAAATTGTCATATAAACTAATTTATCCATACAAAGAGCTCATAGAAGCATCAAACAAAGATTACACGTATTTTAAAGCAGAACATCACTGGAGTGATTTCGGAGCATTTACAGCTTACAAAATACTGATAAATGAAATGACAAATATAACACCTGTAACGATAGCAGATTTTGATATATCACAAAATAACAAAATTCGCGGGGATTTTTTTAGGCGTTACAACTCAGGGACAACGTACATCAGCCTTGGATTGCCTGATAAATTAACCAGAAATTTACTTAATACAAAATATAACTATTATACCTACAAAAACGCTGCAGATATTAAAGAATCTATAAATGGCGATAAAAAATCAAAACAACCAAATACAATAAAGCAAAAAACAACTACAGAGTACTAATCAGCGGAACAAGTATGAATGAAAATTTACAGCCATTTTTAGCTGCAACATTTTCTGAAACTCTATATCTAAGGTTAAACAACGTAAAAAATGTAAAAGGAGATGACACCTATAAGTTCTATAAAAGATACAATGGTAAAATAACAGATTACAAGCCGGATATTATGATATTTTGCATTACATTTAATAATCTGCGAGGAATAAGGGATTTAATGAGTTTAGATTAATTGACCTCTTGACATTGAAATTTGTTTGAAATAGAATAAAAAGCGTGGCGGAAATAAAATAGCGATATAAATGTTTCCCCATAAAACTCCTCCGGGATGTGGCGCAGCTTGGTAGCGCACCTCGCTTGGGACGAGGGGGTCGCATGTTCGAATCATGTCATCCCGACCATTTATAAATAAAGGCTTTTAGAAAATTTCTAGAAGCCTTTTTTATTAACAAGGAATTCTAACATGGAAGAAAGCCTCACAAATAAACAATACCTTTCCCCCCTTGCTTAATGAGTTTGCTCATGTTAGGATTGAATTTGGACAAATACGTTAAATTATTTTAGATGAGGGATTAGAAAAGTGGATTTTATATCTTTAACCATACAGTTTTTAAGCTTATTGGCAAAGTTTGTAGGTAACTACGGATTAGCAATTATTTTACTGACAATCATTGTCAGAGGTGCAATGTGGCATTTGAATGTTCAGCAGCAACGCTCTATGAAAATGATGCAATCACTTCAGCCAAAAATGAAAGCTATCCAGGACAGGTACCAAAGCAATCCGCAGGTTATGCAGCAAAAAATGATGGAATTTTACAAAGAACATAAGTTTAACCCGATGGGCGGCTGCCTACCGTTGCTTATCCAAATGCCGATTTTCATTTTATTATATTCCGCATTAATCAGCCCTCAATTTATTCAGGTTGCAGGCGATCAACACTTTTTATTCATTAAAAGCTTAGCGACAACAATGAGAGCAACCGCCGGAATTTCTGAAAACGGAATTATCGGCGCAGCAAAAGGTGATAAATTTATCCTGGGCAACACCGCAACAGTTTACCTTCCGGGCGAAACTATCAAAAACGTAAAAATTCAAGACCCGGCTCAAGGTGTTGAAGTCCAAGGCGATTTAGTTCCAGGAGAAGATGTGGACTTAGCGGTAAGCCTTGACCATATCAAATTAAAATTCAGCCAGCAGGATAAAATAGAAAAAGCTGATATCACAGTGACCAACAGCAACATAAGAGAAAATGAAACTATAACCTTCACAAGAGATGGCGGAGTTTTAAAAGCTACAGTTCCGACAGTTGCGGTTAATAAAACTCTTCACTGGGATGTGCTTCTGCTAATTGCTTTATTTGCAATCACAATGATTATTTCTCAAAAAATAATGATGTCTATGAATAAAACAGATTCAGCTGATCCGACCCAGCAGGCTCTTCAAAAATCAATGGGTACATTTATGCCGCTTATGATTATCGCAACATTTGTTGTAATCCCTATTCCGGCAGGGGTATTGTTATACTTAATCACAAGTAACATTATCCAAATCGCTCAAACTGTTATTATTAACAAACAAATTGACAATGAAGAAGCTAAGAAAAAAGAATCTGTAAGTGACAGCGAACTTAAAAACGCTAAAAAAGTTGATGAAAAGTAATTAAATAAACACGAGAAGCAACTCCAATCATAGGTTGGAGTTGTTTTATTTATAAAGGTAAAAAGTATGAATATTTCAGATTTCGATTATGAACTTCCAAAAAATTTAATAGCTCAAATGCCTGCGGATAAACGCGAAAACTCAAAAATGATGATTCTTGATAAAACAAATCAAAAAATCGAACATAAACATTTTTTTGATATCGTTGATTTAATCGATGAAAATTCAATACTTGTTTTAAACAATACAAAAGTTTTACCGGCACGTCTTTTCGGGACAAAAGAAACCGGTGCAAAAATAGAAGTATTTCTACTCGAAAAACAAACTGTAGAAGATGGAAATGACAAATTCTGGTCTGCACTTATAAAACCATCTAAACGTGTAAAACCTGATTCTATAATTACAATATCTGAAGAATTAAAAGCCCGTCCGGTTAAAAGGCTTGAAGACTATGGAGAATGGCTTGTTGAACTTATCTACGAAGGGGATTTATTTGAAATTTTGCACAAGGTAGGTAATATTCCGCTTCCGCCATATATTGAAAGAAAAACCCAAACCGAAGAATTAAGACAATTCGACTGCCAAAGATACCAAACAGTCTACGCTAAAGACGAAAGCTCTGTCGCGGCTCCGACAGCAGGACTGCATTTTACGGAAGAAATACTTGAAAGATTAAAAGCTAAAGGGGTTGAAATCGTATATATTACTTTAAATGTCGGAATCGGAACTTTCAGACCTGTTAAATGTGAGAATGTTCTTGATCACAAAATGCACTCTGAAACTTTTGAAATAACACAAGAGGCTGCAGATAGGATCAACAAGGCCAAAGCTGCTGGTAAAAAACTTGTAGCAGTTGGGACAACAACCGTCAGAACCCTGGAAACAGCATATCAAAAATACGGCTGTATTCAGGCATGCAACAATCATTCTGAGTTATTTATTTATCCGCCTTATGAGTTTAAAGTGGTAGACAGCCTTTTAACAAATCTGCATTTACCAAAATCAACACTTTTGATGCTTGTCAGTGCTTTAGCCGGTAAAGACTTTATTTTTGAAGCCTACAGGCAAGCTGTAGAAAAAGAATACAGATTTTTCAGCTATGGAGATTGCATGTTTATAAAATAGCCCGGATTATTATTCATATTGACTTTTTAAAAGAAATTATTAAATCAAGTGGTGGATACATTAATTTCTAATATTGAGTAGAATAATAATGTACGGGAGGTAGTATAAGAGCATGTTCTCTGAAATGATACAAGGATTATTAAATTCAGGCGGTAAAACTGCAGCAATGCAGCGAGCGGCACAACTTGCCAGAAGCACGGATAGACAAATTAATCATCAACAGAGCATGGCAAATTCTCTTGATGCAATTTACCCGCCCGGCGCCAATAACGTTCAATCATTTGAAAAAGTTTTAGCCAATACTACCAAGACAGATTTCGGTTCTTTATTATTGAACCCAAAATCATTAAATGTTTCCGGAGATATTTATAATCAAGATATAAACACTGACAGCATAACAAATGCCACTCTAAGACGGGCTATAAATGAAGTTAACGATGCTACAAGAATTTATAATCCGCAAAACGCTAATAAATCGCAATTATTAAGTATGATAAATCAAGTTGCTCAAAAGCACGGATTAGATGAAAAACTTGTTCAAGCTGTGATAAAACAAGAATCCGGATTTAATCCGAAAGCAACTTCAAGAACAGGCGCAATGGGACTAATGCAATTGATGCCGGCAACCGCTAAGGAATTAGGGGTAAATGACCCGTATAATGCTGTTCAAAATGTTGATGGCGGGGTCAGATATTTAAAATCTATGCTTAATAAATACAACGGAAATGTGATTCTAGCACTGGCTGCATATAATGCAGGTCCCGGGGCTGTGGACAAATATGACGGAGTTCCGCCATATAAAGAAACTCAAAACTACGTTAAAAATATTTTGTCTAATTATTTATAATTTAGCTAACACTTGCTGCAATCTATCAAGTTTTCTATTATCAGTTCCAAGTCCACATAACAGCATTGTAGATTTATCATTTGTACGTTCATCTTCGATATTAAAATCTTCGTACAACATCTCAGATAATTCATGCCCGGAAACCCCCGGAACCCTGATTAAAACTTTTGTCGGGTCATCTCCAAAAAATTCACAACCTTTACACTTTTCTCTTATTTTATCAAGACGAGAAACAAGATTATCTATATCTTTTCTGCCGTTTCTTGAATCCAAATAATTAATATTAGCTTCAATTGAGGCTAACAGAGGATAAGACGGTGAAGTTGTAGAAAACATATTCAAAGCCGGCATAACATCTATTTCGCAATTACAATGCAAAAGCGCCGTCGGATTCAGCCCCCCCGCGGTTTTATGAAGCGATTGAACCGTAAAATCCGCAACATTAACAGCAGATAAAGGCAGCAACTCGGAAAACGGATACAAAGCACCATGCGCTTCATCAACAATTAAAAAAGCTCCGTGCTTTTCACAAATTGCCTTTATCTCTTCAATATCAGAAATAATCCCCTCGTAAGACGGAGATGTGATTATTACAGTCCTGATATTATATCTGCTCAAATAATAATCAATAACCTCAGGTTTAACCTCTAGCGGGACACCCCATTCTTTATCAATTTCAAGATCATAAGTCAGCGCTCTGGCACCGGCTAATCTTACAGCATTAAAATGAGATGGATGTGAATTAGAAGCAATTAAAACCTTATCTCCAACCTGGGTACAAGATAATACAGCTGCAATTATACCGCTTGTAGAGCCATTTGTTAAAAAGGTTGTAGAATAAGTACGATAAATAGCCCGAGCCTGACACTGAGCAAGTCTCAAAGCCTCCTGAGGATCCTGGCAGTCAGTTTCGGAGTAATCAATTTTATACATCTCTTTCAGCGGTTCAAAAACGAAAAACTTCTGCCCATGAGATGGGGTTGTAAACATCATTTTTTCAGGTTTTTCACTCAACAAACGAACTAAACTCATGACTAACCTATTTATTTTTTATCTCTACACTGCGTTTAGCACAAAATTGAGTCAGAATCATCTTGTCATGGCTTGAGTTATATACAAACTGACCGGAGATTGTATATCCGCCTTCAGAGCGTTTTTCAACACGAATAGGCTGAAATTTACAACCTATATAGGTTTCATCTGACAACGGAATTTTAACATCATAAGAACCTTCAATATTGATATTTTCGTTAGTTTTAAGCTTCATACCGCCTGCTGAAATATCAAGTGTCGAAATTTTATAAGAATTACCATCCAAATGCAATTCCAGCTCATTCATATACTTAATACGGGTATATTGACGTCTTTGAAGGAATTTATGTTTTGCAGGACTTGCAATAACCAAAGTTTTACCATTGATTTCTTTTGCGTAAGAATCAAAATAAAGTTTGCCATGACTTGTCTGGGTATAAAATTCACAATATGTATTTTCCAAAACTCCATCCGGCTCATAATCAAGTTCAAGTGTAAAATCACCTGCTCTGACAGCAGTCACTTTTCCTCGGTTTGCAAACTTAAAATTCTGCGGAATCATCAATATTTCCTGATTTTCAACAACTAATTCTCTCATCTTTGACCTTTCAAAATATAATAATATAATGTGATTATACAACAATTTATCATACAGGGCATAATGTTAAGAAAAGAAAAGCCCTTCCAAAATAAGAAGGGCAAGCTGAGCAATCAGAAGAGTTGAGGATTTACATTTTTATAATAAGCGGTTTTAAATACCGTTTCATTAGCTGAAATATCAATCAATCATTACGAAATATTAGCTAAAAGTATTGAATAATTGATTTTTAAAAATGTTACATGATAATATATAATCATTAAGGATAAGGAGTTAGGTATGAAAAAAGTATTATTAACAACTGCGATACTGGGAGCTTTTACGTTAACAACCTGCCATGCTGCAAATGCAGGATACGGATATTTAGCTGCGCCAAATGAAGGTAACAGAAATTTTTCAACACTTATGCAGCATCAGTTTGAAAAAGAGGAAACCTTGGATTTTATAAATACCCCTGAGCAATACAAAGAAAAAAGAGAAAAAAAAGAAAAGTTTTTAGACTATCAATCAGGTAAGGTTGATATTCCACCAAGCGTTCAAACTCAATTTAATCTGCAAGGTTCAAGACCGGGCTCAAATAATATGCAATTCATAAAAGATGAAAACGGTAAAATTAGAATTCAAGGGTTCTAAAACAAATGATTAAATTAATAATAAAATGGATAATTTTTGCATTAGTAATCATGGGAACATGCTATCTGCCCGGAATTAAAGTCGAAGGCTTTGAATTTGCGATGTTAATCGCGGCAATATTAACACTTGTTAACATTTTTATCAAACCAATCATAAAAATATTAGCCTTTCCGATTAATTTATTAACATGCGGTTTATTCAATCTTGTGATAAACTTCGGCATACTCTACGGCATTGCATATATAATCCCGCAATACAGGCTGACAAACGTTTTGAACGCATTTATCGCATCTGTTATTATTGCTGTTTCATACTGCATTTTGAAAAAAATCTAACTACAATATCAGCCAAAAAGATGTTTTTTCCGTTAAAAAGTGTTAAAATTCGTTAAAATATTTGCATGAAAATGAATTTTTTATATAATGGTGAAGTACACAAGAAGAAGGAGTTTTACAATGAACAAAGAAGAATTAGTACAAGAAATTTCTAAAAAAGCTAACGTTACACAAAAAGAAGCAGCTGAAGTTTTATCTTCATTAGTTGATACTATCCAAAAAACAGTTGCTAAAGGTAAAAAAGTTACTTTAGTAGGTTTCGGTACATTTGAACCTCGCAAAAGAGCTGCTAGAACTGGCAGAAACCCTCAAACTGGTAAAGAATTAAAAATTCCTGCAAAAACAGTTCCTGCATTCTCAGCTGGTAAAAAATTCAAAACTGTTGTTAACGGCAAATAGTCTTTGAACAAAGTTTTATAAAAACTGAAAAAGCGCTTTTGAGAAATCT
>OHGK01000809.1_pt1 | contig 19418 bp, 16 predicted proteins | sample 1567671 | NCBI WGS metagenome assembly OHGK01 (sample SAMEA3879577, study PRJEB24766) | human gut metagenome | biome: human-associated habitat; feature: feces | place: USA | collected 1985/1987 | reverse complement strand
TTCGCAAGGCCCACGTTCGCCCCAATCTCCGCGGCCATAATGCCTGCCAGATGGGAAACCTCGATGGAGTGCTTCAACACATTCTGGCCATAGCTGGTGCGATAGCGCAGACGGCCAAGTACCTTTACAAGCTCGTGGTGCAGCCCATGGATGCCGGTTTCAAAGATGGCCTGCTCGCCTGCCTCACGGATCTGCACGTCCACCTCCTTACGCGCCTTCTCCACCATTTCTTCAATGCGCGCGGGATGGATGCGGCCATCCATGATGAGCTTTTCGAGCGCGATGCGCGCAACCTCGCGGCGGACGGGATCGAAGCCGGAAAGGATGACGGCTTCCGGCGTATCGTCGATGATGAGATCGACGCCCGTCGCGGTTTCGAGGGTGCGGATATTGCGGCCCTCGCGGCCGATGATGCGGCCTTTCATTTCATCGTTGGGGAGCGGGACAACGGATACGGTCGTTTCCGCCACGTGATCCGCCGCGCAGCGCTGGATCGCCATGGAGACGATGTTGCGCGCGCGCTTATCCGCTTCTTCCTTCGTTTTCGCCTCAATATCGCGGATCATCAGCGCCGCCTCATGGCGCGCATCACGTTCAACATTGCTTAAAAGGATTTCCCTTGCCTCGTCCATCGACATTCCGGAAATCGTCTCAAGCTCCTTCAGCTGGCGGTCATGCAGCTCCTGAATGGAGGCTTCCAGCGTTTCGACCTCTTTTTGCTTCTTGTTGAGCGCTTCTTCACGCTGTTCTACACCGTCGATCTTTTTATCAAGTGTTTCTTCGCGCTGCACAAGCCTGCGTTCCGCTCGTTGCAATTCGTTGCGCCGGTCCCGGTTTTCCTTCTCATTCTCGCTTTTGATGCGGTAAACCTCTTCCTTCGCCTCGAGGATCGTTTCTTTTTTTATGCTCTCCGCGCGCTTTTGCGCGTCCTCAATCATCTGCTTTACGGCGTCTTCCGCCTTTGCAACCTTCGCCTCTGCGATGTTCCTGCGGTAGCAATACCCGCCGAACCCACCGGCAGCCAAACAAACCACCCCAACTGCAATGGGGATTATAATCTCATTCACGGATAAACAAGCACCTCCAAGTGTATATAAAATGCCGAGTATCTAACTACTCAGTATGCATGGACACAATTTCATAAACCATAAAAATCTATGAAATTACACACCGACATAATTACTCACAGTTATTTTAACCCCTTTGAAAATAAAAGTCAAGGATACAGAAAGCCGTATCCTTGACTTGCATGCGATATTTTAAGGTTATTTTTGCAGACTGCTATGAGTTGGTTACTCCTCCGGCATCTCCTGGGTTTCCGTTGTTTCCGTTTTTGCGGCGGCTGCGGCAAATTCCGCGCGGAGTTTGCCCTCGATCTCATCGCAAAGCTCCTTGTTGTCCTTCAGGAATAGGCGTGCATTGTCCCGCCCTTGTGCCATACGCATATCGCCGTAGGAATACCATGCACCGGTTTTGGTGATGATCTTATGTTCCACAGCCATGTCAAGCACAGAGCCTTCGTGCGAGATGCCCTCGCCATAGATAATGTCGAACTCCGCGGTTTTGAACGGTGGGGCGACCTTGTTTTTTACGACCTTGATGCGCGTGCGGTTGCCGACAACCTCGCCCCCGTTCTTGATGGAGTCGGCCCGGCGCACATCGAGGCGGATCGAAGCATAGAATTTGAGCGCTTTGCCGCCAGTAGTCGTTTCCGGGTTGCCGAACATTACGCCGACTTTTTCGCGCAGTTGGTTGATGAAGATTACGATCGTATTGGATTTGCTGATAATACCCGCCAGCTTGCGAAGTGCCTGGGACATCAGGCGCGCCTGCAAGCCGACGTGCGCATCTCCCATGTCGCCCTCGATTTCCGCCTTGGGCACCAACGCAGCCACAGAGTCGATGACAACCACGTCCATCGCGCCGCTGCGCACCAGCGCTTCGCAAATTTCAAGCGCCTGCTCGCCCGTATCGGGCTGGGAAACATAAAGCTCGTCCACATCCACGCCGAGGTTTTCCGCATATACGGGATCGAGTGCGTGCTCCGCATCGATGAAAGCGGCAGTCCCGCCCAGCTTCTGGGATTCCGCGATGATATGGAGCGCGATCGTCGTTTTGCCGGAGGATTCCGGGCCGTAGATCTCGATAATCCTGCCGCGCGGAATCCCGCCCACGCCAAGCGCAAAATCTAGCTCCAGACAGCCGGAAGGGATCGTGGATACGCTGATTTTTGCAGCCGCATCGCCCAGCTTCATCACAGCGCCTTTGCCGAATTGTTTCTCGATCTGGCTTAACGCCATCTCTAACGCTTTTTCTTTTTCCATTGCCATAGCGGGCGGTACCATCCTTTTTTATAAAATCAATGCACTATCGTCATTCTAACATGTGTTCGTATTTTTTGCATCAGCTATTTGCAAAATCACCCAAAAAATGACGTCGGATCAAATTGAGCGCATGCAGGCTCGCCGCATTGCGGATGCGTTCCCGGCTGCCCGTCAGGCGCAGTTCCTGCACAGCAGTCCCGCTTTCGCTCGCAAGGGCAATATAGACAAGTCCGACCGGCTGCTCCACTGTTCCGCCGTCTGGTCCAGCAATGCCAGTTGTTGCAACGCCTAGACTCGCGCCGGAAGTACGCCGGATCCCTTCCGCCATTTCGCGGGCTGTCTCGGCGCTTACAGCCGTGTGCGCGGCAAGCGTTTCCGGCCGCACGCCAAGGCGGCGGATCTTCGCATCGTTGGAATACGTAACAGCTCCCTCGATGAAATGCGCGGAAATCCCTGGCACGGATACAAGTTTCGAGGCGATCATGCCGCCGGTACAGCTCTCTGCCACAGCAAGCGTTGCGCCGTGCTCCCTGAGCAGCGCTGCGCAGACCTCATGCAGTTCCTGGTCATCGATAGAATAGACGACGCTCCCAAGCGTTTCCTTGATCTCATCAATCAGCGGCGCCATCATCCGCTCGCCTTCCTCCGCGCTTTTGCAGCGTGCGGTGACGCGCAGTTTCATCTCGCCGGAGAGGGCATAGGGTGCGATTGTCGGGTTCGACTGGCGCTCCATCAGTGTACGCAGGCGGTACTCCGCTTCGGATTCGCCCATGCCGAACACGCGCACGACATGGGAAAACAGCATATGGCCGCTGCGCTTTTCCAAATATGGCATCACCGACGCATCGAACATAGGCGCCATCTCCTTGGGCGGGCCCGGAAGCAGGATCGCTGCCTTTTCCTCTTCCTCCACGATGCAGCCTGGCGCGGTGCCATTGGGGTTGGGCAGGATGATGCTGCCGCGCGGGAACATCGCCTGCTTCAGGTTATTGGGCGTCATCTCCCGCCCCATGCGTGCGAAACGCGCGTGGATGTGCTGTTCGGACGCCGGGTCGAGCACGAGTTCCCGCCCGAATGCGTCCGCGATCGTTTCTTTGGTCAAATCGTCCGCCGTGGGGCCGAGGCCCCCCGTCAGGATGAGGATATCCGCGCGGGAAAGCGCAGTCTCTACCGCTGCCACAAGACGGTCATGATTGTCGCCCACCGTGGTTTGAAAATAGCAGTTGACGCCGAGATCACACAGCTTCTGGGATATGTACTGTGCGTTCGTGTTTACGATATTGCCCATCAGCAGTTCCGTGCCGACGGAAAGGATTTCAGCTATCATACGTATCGCCTTTCAAATGCGTAGCATTGATTGCATCAGTCGAATTTCAATGCCTTAAGGTTTTTCACAATGTAGTCGACGCAGGACCAAACCGCAAGCACAACGGAGATCCAGATCACGATCTGGTCAAACGGCACGCCGATCCGGTTGAACACAGGATTCCCAAGGAGGATCAAAACGATGCCGATAAATTGCGTAAGCGTCTTGAGCTTTCCGATCTTGCCCGCTGCAATCACGACGCCCTGCGTCGCGGAAACAAGACGGAACGCGCTGATGACAAGCTCCCGGCCGATGGTCAGGAATGTGGCGACCGGCGAGCAAAGGCCATACGCAGTCAGCATGATCATGGCAGCGGCAGTCAGGAGCTTATCTGCCATCGGATCCATCAGCTTTCCGAAATCCGTGATGAGGTTATATTTGCGCGCGATATGCCCATCCAGCATATCCGTGAAATATGCGATCACAAACACGGCCGCCGCAATGTACATCGCGCCTGCCACGGGGAGATAGAAGCACGCTACGAATACAGGGACCAGAATAATACGTAAAATTGTCAGCTTATTTGGCAAATTCATCGCAAGAGTTCTCCTTTCAAATCGTATGCGTCCGCATGCGTCAGTTTGGCCTTCACGAACATGCCAGGCGCAAGGCCCGCATGCGTCGCGCCGCAAACGGCGATAAGGCCGTCTACATCGGGCGCTTCCGCATAGCTGCGGCCAAACGCTACGTCGCCCGCAATGCGCTCCACAAGAACGGTTTCTTCCTGGCCGACGCGTCTTTGGTTGCGCGCGAGTGAAATGCGCTGCTGCGCCTGCATAATTGCGTCTAAGCGCCTTTGCTTTACCGTTTCGTCCAACTGCCCGTCCATCAATGCTGCAGGAGTGCCGTCCTCCGGAGAGAAGGCGAACGCTCCCACCCTGTCAAACGGGTGATTTTGTAAAAATTCGGCCAGTTGCCCAAATTCCTTTTCCGTCTCTCCAGGGAAGCCGAGCATCACCGTCGTGCGCAGGATAAAATCATCCGAAGCTTTCCGGATATATTCCACCATGTGCTCAATGTGTTCACGCGTGCCATGGCGGTTCATATCCGTCAGGAGACGCGGCGCAATGTGCTGGATCGGCATATCAATGTACTTGACGATTTTGTCGTTAGAAAGCATGGTATCGATCAGCGCCTCGGTTACGGTGTTCGGATATGCATAAAGGACGCGGATCCATTTGAAGCCATCTATGCTGCAAAGCGCGCGCAAAAGCTCCGCGAGCATCGGTTTGCCATAAAGCTCCGTGCCGTATGCAGAGGTATCCTGTGCGATCAGCGTCAACTCCGTCACGCCGCTTTCTGCAAGTGTACGCGCCTCTGTAAGCAGCGCCTCCATGGGAACGCTCTTTCGCCCGCCGCGGATCAGCGGGATCGCGCAGTACGTGCAGCGGTTGTCGCACCCATCCGCAATGCGCAGGTACGCGCTGTAAGTGGGCGTAGTTAAAATGCGCTGTCCACGCATCGCGCAATCCACAGGCAAGCCCAACATCGCGCAAACGCGGCGCACGAGCAGCTCTGGTTCGCGCACGCCCCAGAAGAGGTCGATCTCCGGCAGCTCCTCCAGAATGTCCGCCTGATAGCGCTGGCTCAGGCAGCCGGTCATGACAAGCAGCTTGCAGCAGCCATGCTCCTTGTATTGTGCCATCTCAAGCGTCGTGTTGATGGATTCCTCCTTCGCAGGTGTAATGAAGCCGCAGGTGTTAACAAGAAGCACTTCCGCTTCCTCCGGATTCGCCGTGATCACGAACCCCGCGTCCGCAAAGCAGCCGAGGATGCGCTCGGAATCCACGCGGTTTTTAGAACAACCAAGCGAAATAACGCCGACTGTGCTCATGCCTCGTCCCCCTCCATTTCGTTTCCAGTACCAAACATGCGATTGTACTCCGCATGGTCGATCAGGAGTTTTCGCGGCTTGCTGCCGTCGAAGCCGCTCACGATCTTCATCTGCTCCATGATGTCGATCAGCCGCGCTGCGCGTGCATAGCCCACGCGCAGGCGGCGCTGAATCATAGAGATAGAAGCCTGGCCGCTGTCAAGCACAATTTTCACGGCCTCCGGCAGAAGCTCGTCCTCCTGCTTCCCGTTCCCTTGGACGCCTGTGGCCGCGCCGGAAGTTAAATCCTCAAACGCGCTTTCCTGTACCGGCGGCGTTACCTCGTTTTCGCCGAAAAAGTCCATCACGCGCTCTACCTCTTCATCCGAAACAAAAGCGGCCTGCGCGCGCACAGGCTTGTTTGCGCCGTTCGCATGGAAGAGCATATCGCCCTTGCCAAGCAGCTTCTCCGCGCCGCTCTCATCCATGATGACGCGCGAATCTACCGCCGAGGAAACCATAAACGCGATGCGCGAGGGAATGTTTGCTTTAATAAGACCCGTGATGATGTCCGTGGACGGGCGCTGTGTGGCGACGATCAGGTGAATGCCGGACGCGCGGCCTAACTGCGCGATGCGGCAGATCGATTCTTCCACGTCCTTCGCAGCGACCATCATGAGGTCGGCAAGCTCGTCGATCACGATCACGATGCGCGGAAGGCGTTCCGCCTCTTCCACAAGGGAATTATAGCGATCCAACCCACGCGCGTTCTTTTGCGCCATCTTTTGGTAACGCTGCTCCATTTCGAGCACTGCCCACTTGAGCGCGCCCGCCGCCTTTTTTGGGTCGGTCACAACGGGCAGCAGCAGGTGCGGCAATGTGGAAAAGACCTTCATTTCGACCACTTTGGGGTCAATGAGGATCATCCGCACATCGCTCGGCGCCGATTTATAGACCATGCTGATGATAATGTCGTTGATGCAGACGCTTTTGCCAGAACCGGTGGAGCCCGCAATCAAAAGGTGCGGCATACGGTCGAGATCCGCAAACATCACCTTGCCCGCAATGTCCTTGCCGAGCGCGAACGCAATCGGCGATTTTGCCGCCATAAATTCCTTGGATTCCACGACCTCCCGCAGCAATACAGGTGCGGTGCTCTTGTTCGGGATTTCGATGCCGATAGCCGCTTTCCCCGGGATAGGCGCCTCAATGCGCACGCGCGGCGCAGCAAGTGCAAGCGCGATGTCCTGTGAAAGCGTCGTAATCCGGTTTACGCGGACGCCCTGCGCAGGCTGCAGCTCGAAGCGCGTGATTACGGGGCCGACGCTGATGTTGATGATGCGCGCGCTGATGTTAAAGCTCGCAAGCGTTTCCACCAGCAGCTTTCCCTTTTCCTGCGGGGATTCCGTTCCGGCCGCATAATGCGGGTTCGGGCTGTTGAGCAGCGTGAACGGCGGCCGTTGGTATTCGATGACCGGCGCACTGGAATCGATGCTTTCCACCTCCGCAGGCTGTGCCGCATCAGCAGCCGCTTGAGGGGCACGCGCAACCACCGGCGCGGGCGTTTTTTCTTCCGCTGCCGGCGCGCGATCCGAAATGCGGGAGACGCGCGCTTCCTCCGGCACCGGCGGGATATATTCGGCCGTAAAATAGCTGCCGTCTTCCAATGGCTCGTCCAATCCCTGGAAGACAAAGTCGCCCTGCTCATCCCGCAGCGGAACATCCTGCTTTTTCTTTCTGCGCTCGATCGTGCCGCTCGTCGGCATAAATGCAAGCTCACCATCTGCGTTGCGTACTGCGTTCGGGCTGCCCGCCGGGCTCGTTTCGGGCTCTATCGTGAATATCTCCGCTTCCCGCACGGGCGCCTTGCGTTTCTGCTTGGACGGCCGTTCATGCGTAACGGCAGCCATCTTGGCCGGCGCGGCTTTGCTCCGTTTTACCGTAGGCTGCGGCGCAAGGGTCTCTGTATAAAGCTCCGCTTTGCGCTGTTCACGCTGCGCCGCCATGTGGTCAACGCCTGTTTTAATCGTCTCTCCGAGCTTTTCTCCCGCATGCTTGATGGAAAGCTTCGTCAGCAGCAAAAACGATACAAGAATGCAGGCAATGAACAGGATATAAGAACCCACTTTGCCGATCAACAACAAGGAGGGATACGCAAGCAGCGCACCCAGCATACCGCCGCCTGCTTGGTATGCCGTCCCAAATTCATATGCGTCCTTATAATATTCCAGAAAGCGCACACCCTCAATAGCAGGCCGCGCCTCAATATGAAGCAGTGTCAACAAGGAAGCCACGCTCAAAAGGACAAGAAAAAACGTTGCGGGCCGCACAGCATTTTCTGAAAAGATGATAGACAGCACACCGAGCACCACAACCACAGCCGGTACAGCATAGCCAGCCAAACCAAAAATACCGAAGAAAAACGCGCTGATTGCTTTCCCAACCAAACCAACCGCGTCGGAATACAGGCTTGCGCCTAAAAAGAGGCCAAGCGCAATGAAGCAGATCCCGAAGACCTCCCTTCTGTTCTGCTCTTCAGCCTTCCTATTCCGTTTTGTGGTTTTCTTTTTGGTTGCCATCTTTCATCACCTCATAGCGCCATACGAATAATATTATACTATATTTTCCGTTCTGTTGAAAGCATAAAAAGCGTCTCCAGAGGTTTCACTCCCATAGAAAGCGTGATTCCGACAAAGTTTTCCTCATAATTGAAAACGTTCTGCAATGATTGCGGCGACGGTCTGCGGCGCAAGCACAGTATTGTCGATTCGCAGATAGTTGGAATATGGGACCTCCTCTTTCCTTCCCTTGAGTTTAGGCCATATTCCTGCTCCGTAGCATGAAACATGGCTTCCGAAAGTTTCAGATCCCGCTTGCCTAGCTATTTGCAAGCCGATTCCGCGTTTGGCTGCACATAGAGCGTCGCGTTCCGCTGGTTTGTGGAACAGCCTCAACTGAGCCTGCTTTACAGGATTCTGCCTAACTATCATCCTCCCGTCCTTGTTTATATATAAAAAGCCAGGGCCGCCCCTGAAGGACAGCCCCGTTGTTGAAATTTTAGTTAAATTTACTTTTCTTCGTCGTTGCTTGCGGTGAAGCCAGCAAACAGATCCGCAAGGGAGGTCGTTGCAGACTGAACCGGCGGCAAATCGTAATCCGCATCCTCACGGCGTGGACGCTCACGGCGCTCACCGCGATCCGGGCGCTCACTGCGCTCCGGACGCTCGCGGCGCTCGGAACGGTTCTGCTGCGGCTGGCGGGCAGACTCGGAAGCCGCTGCACGCTGCTCCGCACGCTCTGCTGCGATGCGCTCGCGTTCCGCCTTTTCCTTGGCGAGCTCTTCTGCGATCTCCGGGTTCTCCTCCAAGATAACCTCGCGGCGGCTCAGGCTGATGCGCTTCGCCTCAGGGTTAACATCGAGCACCTTGCAACGCACAATGTCTCCTACGTTGATTTCATCTTCCACCTTCACAATGCGCTTTACGCCAACCTGCGAGATATGGATAAGGCCATCAATCGTCGGCTCAAGCGCCACAAACGCGCCAAAGGGGACGATTCGCACGACTTTGCCTTCCACGATCGTGCCGACGGGATACTTCTGGTCGGCCATCGTCCAAGGCTTAGGCTGAAGCTGCTTATATCCAAGGGAAACGCGCTGGCGCTCTACATCCACATCGCGGATCAGGACTTCGATCTCTTGGCCAATGGAAAGCACATCGGAAGGATGCTTTACGCGTCCCCACGCAACATCCGTCACATGGACAAGGCCATCGATGCCGCCGATGTCAACGAACGCACCGAAATCAGTGATCCTGCGTACAACGCCCTTGACCTTCGCGCCAACCTCAAGCTGAGCCCACTTCTGCTTGCGCGCTTCTTCCGCTTCGGCCAGCATCACTGCCTTGTGAGAAGCGACAATGCGCTTGCGGGCTTTATCGACCTCGATGACCTTGAGCTTGATGGGCTGGCCAACGAATTCGCTGATGTTCTCGATATACTTGGTGGAAAGCTGGGATGCGGGGATGAACGCGCGCACGCCGTCGATCGTGGCGATCAAGCCGCCTTTAACAACTTCCTTGCCAACGCCTTCGAATACTTTATCCTGGATATTCTCATCCTGAACAAGGTTGTCCCACATCTTCTTGCTTTCAACGTTCTTGCGGGAAAGCAGAACGTTGCCTTCGCCGTCGTTGACCTTGAGGACTTCCACCTCGATCTGGTCGCCGACATTTACCACGTCTGCGGGATTTACATCCGCATCGGCCGAAAACTCGCTACGAGGAATGAACCCATCAGACTTATAACCGATGTTCACGCACACTTCGCCATCCACAATTTGCACAACCGATCCGGTCAGGATCTGACCATTCCGAATCCTGACAAGGGTCTTTTCGAACGCTTCTGCAAAGTTGGGATCTGTGTTCTCGTTCTGTTCGGTTGCAGTCTCCACAGCAGTCTCCTCAGTGGGGGCCGCCACGGCGGGCTCTTCGACGGTAGCTGTTGCTTCCGTTTTTACCTCACTGTTTTCTACGGGATTCTCAGCCATCGTCTTTTCCAGTTCGCTCATCCTAGTTATAACCTCCCTAATTATCCAATCCGGCGCGGAAGCGCCTGAAACAATACCTATTATATCATTCACATGGATTTTTTCAAGTGAAAGTTCGCTATGTTTTGCGATTGATTGCAACTGTTTACAATGTTTTTTGCAAACGGAAAGCAATTTCTGCGTGTTTGAGCTATTTTCATCCCCGATCACGATCATCCGGGTACACGTTTTGCTCAATTCTTCCGCCTCTTTTTGGCGCGCCTCTGTGGTGCTGCATATGGTGCGGAATACGCGTAGATCCACGTAGCGTTTCCGAGCCAGCTCCTCCGCTGCCTCAAACAGGGAAACGGAGGTCGTCGTCTGTGCGAGCAGTGAAACCGCTTCTGTTTCAGAGAGCACCAGTACGTCCCCCGGTTTACGGACAAAGCACGCATTCCCTCCGCAGCAGCCATTGATGCCGATGCACTCCGGGTGCTCCGGATCACCCACGATCATCACACAGCGCCCAGCGCGAGTCTCCTCCAGAGCGATCTCATGGATTCGCTGCACAAACGGGCAGGTCGCATCAATTATGCTAAGCCCACGCGCCACACATGCCGAATAGGTTTCCGGCGGCACGCCATGCGACCGGATTACCACATGGGAACCCGGTGGAATCTCCTGAAGCGATTCCGCCGTAATAACGCCCTCATCTGTAAGCCGCCTCACAACCGCGGCGTTGTGGATCAACGCGCCAAAGGTGTAAACTTTTCCATGCGCGGCGGCAGCCTGCTCCGCCATTTCGATCGCCCGGCGCACGCCAAAGCAAAAGCCGATATGTTCCGCCACCTTTATCCGCAATAGAGTTCCTCCAATTCCGCCCGGAGCGCATCAATGGAATCTGAGAGCTCGTCGGTCACCACTTCGATGAGGGAGGACTTGTTCACAGCGGCGACGATAGAGCTTACGTCGATTGGCTTGCCGACAAGCATCACTGGACGGAGCTGGCGCGACGTATCCGGATGTATATAAATAGGAATGACCGGTGCACCGGAACGGATCGCCAGGAATGCCGCGCCCTTTTCAAATTCATCGAGGGAATCCGTGACAGCGCGTTTCCCCTCCGGGAAAATGCCGAATACTTCCCCCTTATCAAGCACTTTCAACGCATTTTTCAGGGACTGCAAATCCACATTGCGCCGGTTTACCGGGAATGCATACAACGAGCGGAAAAAAAAGTTGCCTATCTTGGATTCAAACAGCTCTTTTTTTGCCATAAAATGGATGTTGCGCGGTGAAATCAGGGCGAGTATCAGCGGGTCCCACATGGAACGGTGGTTGGCGATGAAGATAGCCTTCCCTTTTACGCGCAGGTTTTGTCTTCCATAGACGATCGGCCGCGTCACGAGCAGGATCAACTGCCCGATCGTCCATTTGATCAAAAGATACAGCATAGGCCTTTACTTTTCATCCCCCTCAACGTGGCGGAGCACTTCCGCAGCGGCTTCCGCGGCGCTCATGTTCGTGGTGTCGATCAAAACGGCTTCCGGCACACGCACAAGCGGCGCAAACGCCCGCGTGCTGTCCGTATGGTCGCGGGCGAGGATCTCATCCTGCAGCGAAGAAAGCGTCTTATCCATTCCGAGGCCCTTTTCCTGCAATTCCAACAAACGCCTGCGCGCGCGCTCACCCACGGATGCGGTCACGTAAAACTTATAGGGCGCATCCGGCAGCACAAACGAACCGATCTCGCGGCCATCCATAATCACGTCGTGCTCCTGCGCGAACTGCCGCTGGCTCTCGGCCAGTTTTATGCGCACCTGCGGAATCACACCGATGTCCGAAGCGCCCTTGGAAACCTCCGGCGTACGGATCACGGCAGAAACATCCTCCCCATCGAGATACGTGTGCTGCACGCCGTCAACGTTTTCCACGGTGACTTCCGTTTCCGGCAAAAGAGGAAGTACACCCGCCGCATCGCTCGGTTCAACCCCACGGCGCAGCGCCTTAAGCGCCATCGCACGGTACATTGCGCCCGTATCCAGATGAAGGATGGAAAGCTCCTGCGCAACCATGCGGGCAATCGTGCTCTTTCCTGCGCCCGCAGGGCCGTCAATGGCGATGTTGATGCGTTTGTTCTTCATGATTTTATTCTACCGACCTTCCCGCCAACGCTCCCGTAGAGCAGGCAATTTGCAGATTATAACCGCCCGTGCAGGCGTCTACGTCGATGACCTCGCCTGCGAAATACAGCCCGGGCACAAGCTTTGATTCCATCGTGGATGGGTTGATCTCCTTCACCGAAACCCCGCCGCGCGTGATGATCGCCTGCTCGACCGGCAGGGCGCGCTTGACCGTGAGCGGAAGCGCTTTGAGCAACGCAACGAACCCTTGCCGTTGCTCCCGCGTCACCTGATGCACCGGCGTTTCCCCAGAAATTCCACTTTGCGCGACAACGATTGGGATCAACCTCTGCGGCAGGAGCGCATCGAGCGCGTTGGCAAAACGCCGGCGGATGTTCCCCTCAAAATCTCGCAATAAGCGGCGGTCTAGTTCTTCCGGTGTGAGGCCGGGTTTTAAGTCAATGCTGAGTTTTGCACCCGCAGGATTCCCCGGCAGGAAGCTGCTCGCGCTGAGCACGAGCGGCCCAGAGACGCCAAAATGCGTGAAAAGCATTTCACCGAGCTCCTCAAACGCGAGCTTTCCCTTTTTGTTGTATGCGCGGAGCGTGACATTGCGCAGGGAGAGGCCGGAAAGCGTCTTGGGCCACTCCTCTTCCGTTTCAAGCGGAATTAGCGCAGGTTGGATCTCGGTCACCGTGTGGCCGAACACATGGGCAAAGCGATACCCATCACCTGTGGAGCCGGTGCTCGGGTAGCTCACGCCGCCCGTTGCGATGATAAGCGCGTCAAAAAAAAGCGTCTCTCCTCCCACGCTGAGCTGGAACCCGCCCCCATCGGCTTGCGTGGCAGAATCGACCTGCGTGTTCAGGCGTACCGCAGCCCCCGCCTGCTTCACATATGAGGCGAAGGCGCGAATTACATCGCTGGATTTGTCGGAAGCCGGGAATACGCGCCCACCGCGCTCCGTTTTTGTGGGAACACCCAAGCGCCCGAGCAGGGCAATCACATCCTCATTCGTGTATCCATACAGCGCGCTGTACAAAAACTTGGGATTGCGCGGAATGTTTTTGAAAAACGCGTCCGGTTCGGCTGCATTCGTGATGTTGCAGCGGCCTTTCCCGGTAATGAACAGTTTTTTGCCAAGTTTCTCGTTCTTTTCAAACAAGGTCACGGCGTAGCCGCGCTCCGCAGCCATTGCGGCTGCCAGCATGCCTGCCGGTCCGCCGCCGATCACAGCAACTCTTTTCACAACGCCTCACCCCTTTGCAGGCATCCCCCATGCAGATGAGCCGTATCGTTCCAGGTCCAAAGCTCTGCACGGCCTGTATCCCGCACGGCCAGCTCTGTATAGCTGCAATTTGCCAGCTTGAGTGCGCGGATCTTCGCTGCCGGGAGGCCGATCATGTGTGCCGTAAGGAGCTTGATCGGCATCGTATGGCTCACAAGCGCTACCGTTGCCTCTTCCGGGTGCGCTGCTAGGACACTTTGTACACAGCGCAATACACGGGCAAGGATGTCATCCGCCGGTTCCGCTCCCATTTCCCTGCAGATTTCCGGATGGAGAATCCAGTTCCAATCTTGCCATAGGGCCGCGTATTGCGTTTCCAATTCGCGCCCGGTCTTCCCTTCCCAAGCCCCGAAGTTGATCTCGGTCAGTTCCTGCGCGATGCGGACACCACAGGCATGGTGCGCTGCAACCGCTTTCGCCGTGTCCCGTGCGCGAGAGAGCGGGCTTGCGTAGACCGCATCCAAATGAATGCCGGCAAGCCGCCTTGCAATCGCCTCTGCCTGTGCCCGGCCAGTCGTATCGAGCGGGATGTCCGTCCGTCCCTGTACTCTGCCCTGCACGTTCCATTCTGTTCTGCCGTGCCTTATCAAAATCATCTTCATCGCGTCAGTTCTCGTTTTCCTTGGTCACGTAAACGTTCTGCCGCCCCCAGATCCCCTCGAGCTGGCTGAAACGCTCGTAAACCTCATCCTTACGTTGCAGGCTTGCGGCCACGATGATCGCGTTGATGAGGCTCAGCGGCGCGGCGAGCGAATCCGCGAAGGACGCCATATCACTGCGGGCGATCAGCGCATGATCCGCAAGCTCCGCAAGCGGGGAAAACGCGCTGTCCGTAATGGCGATCAGCTTTGCGCCGCGGCTTTTGGCAAACGAAAGCGCCTCGATAGTGCGGCGCGAATAGCGGGGGAAGCTGATACCGACGCAAACGTCATTCGCACCGATGCGCACCATGCTTTCATAAGCGTCGCTCACGATCATGTTCACGGTGATTACATTGTCGAAAACAAAATTTAAATAGTAAGAAAGGAATTGTGCAAGCGGCGCTGCGCTGCGTACGCCAACGATGTACACCCGTTCCGCGCTAAGAAGCGCATCAATAGACGCGTTGAACGCCGTGTTGTCGATCGAATCGATCGTAGCGCGGATGTTGGCCATATCCGCCTTCAAAACGGATTTGAGTACATCGTCCTGCTTCAAATCAGAGGTAAGCTGGATGCGCTGCACGCTCGTGAGCTTGTTCCGGATCAACTCCTGCAGGGACTTTTGCAGCTCCGGATAACCGTCGTACCCAAGCGCGTATGCAAAGCGCACCACCGTGGATTCGCTTACGCCGACAATGCGCCCCATCTTTGAGGCCGTGATAAACGCAGCGCGGTCATAGTTTTCCATGATGTAGTTTGCAAGCTGCTTCTGCCCCTTGCTGAGGGATTTATAAGCCTGATTCAGCTTCAGCAGCAGGTCGTTTTCTTCCATGTTGGGCATATACGCTATCCTCATGACTCCAATGTCAACTCTTTTTGCAGCGCCTGCAAGCGAAATAGTGCTCCCTCATCCGTCATGTTCGTAGCAAGCGGCGTGATCGCAATAAATCCCTCTTTCGTCCACCGCTCGTCACAATCGTCATCTGGCCGACAGGGGTTGCGCCTCCCGGCTGGAGCCCAGTAATATTTCTGACCATAGGGGTCGGTCCTCTCTTCATAGCGGGCTTCGTATTCCTGCACGCCCGCAGGGGTAATGCGGGCGCCCCGTACCTGCGCGAACGGGATATCCGGCGCGTTCACGTTGAGCAGCCGGAGTTCGGGCATGCGCTCAAGCAAAGATGCCGCGAGCCTCGCACCCGCTACGGCAGCTTCATAGCACTGCGGCCGCCATGCGATATTGGATACCGCGACGGCAGGGATGCCGAGCAGCGCACCCTCCATCGCCGCGGAGACCGTACCGGAATAAAAGATGTCCGTCCCCCGGTTCGCGCCTAGATTAATCCCGGAGATCAAAAGGTCCGGCTTCGGGAAAAGGTTCCCATAGGCGAGCTTCACGCAGTCGACCGGGGTACCGGAGACCGCATATGCCGGAACCTGTTCTGCGCCGGGGATCAAGACTTCCCTTGCACGCAAGGGCATAAGCATGGTAAACGAATGAGACGCGCCGCTGCGCTCTGCATCGGGAGCGGACACAAAGAGCTCGTCCCCTTCCCGCGCAAACGCCAAAATCAACGCACGCAGCCCCGGGGAAAAGACACCATCATCATTCGTAAAAAGGATGCGCATGAATCAACCGCTCCAAATTCATATTCGATTTCTATTTTAGCAGACTGACGCCTATATTTCAACCTGCTTTCCAAAATGATGCAAGTGATGCATTTTCAAATTGCAGTTCTATGCAAATGCACCGCGCTTTTCAAGTCGGCCGCGGTGCATGGAGCTGCGTTTTGGTTTGTCGTTGCCTCGGAATTAAATCGTAAGGTCCTCCACGTAGAGTGTCGTCACGCGCTCAGGCGTATCCTTCTCAGGTTTGGCTGGCGTGGATGCGCGGGCTGCGGGAGCGGATGGTTCTTCCGCCTTGGCACGCGCCTCAAAAAATTTGAGCGTAACCTGCGGGAAGAGCGCATAGCTGAGCACATCTTCCTCCTGCCGCATTTTGTCCTTGATCTCCTCGCGGTATTTGTCAAGCTCCGGTGCGAGCAGATCCGCCGGGCGGCAGGTGATGACATCCTCATCCCCGATCGCCTTTTTTCGCACTTCTTCGTTTACCTTGCCGGGCAGCGCGCCGTATTCGCCGCGCAGCACGGCCTTGGATTCCTTGGTAAACATCTTGTAGCGTTCGCCGGAGAGCACATTGAGCACGGCCTGTGAGCCGACGATCTGGCTCGTCGGCGTCACGAGCGGCGGATAGCCGAAGTCCTCGCGCACGCGCGGGATCTCAGCGAGCACGTCATAATACTTCTCCTCCGCGTTCGCTTGTTTGAGCTGGGAGATCAGGTTGGAAAGCATGCCGCCTGGCACCTGGTAGATCAGCGTATTCGTGTCCACGCTGAGCACCTTCGGGTCGAGGAAGCCCTCCGCCTTGAGCTTGTTCGCAACGCCGCGGAAATGCTTTGCTGCCTCCGCCATCGTCTCAAGGCTAAACCCGGTATCGTATTCAGTGCCTTTGAGCGTTGCGACGAGTGATTCCGTCGCGGGCTGCGAGGTGCCGTTCGCAAGTGGGGAAAGCGCGCAGTCCACGATGTCCACACCTGCCTGTACGGCCATGAGGTAAGTCATGTCGCCAGTGCCGGTGGTGTTGTGCGTATGCAGGTGGATCGGAACGCCCACCTCCGCCTTCAGGCGTTTCACGAGGGAATATGCCTCAAACGGGAGCAACAGATTCGCCATATCCTTGATGCAGATCACGTCCGCTCCCATCTGCACAAGCTCTTTTGCCACCTTTACAAAGTAATCCTCGTTGTGAACGGGGCTTATGGTGTAGCTGATCGCGGGCTCGCAGATGCCGCCGTATTTCTTGGTGTATTTGATGGCCGCTTCGAGGTTGCGCACATCGTTGAGCGCGTCGAAAATGCGGATTACGTCGATGCCGTTTTCGATCGCCTTGCGGCAGAATTGCTCCACCACATCATCCGCATAGTGCTTGTAGCCGAGGATATTCTGGCCGCGGAACAGCATCTGGAGCTTCGTGTTCGGCAGGGCCTTGCGCAGCTTGCGCAGCCGATCCCACGGATCCTCGTTTAAAAATCGCAGGCAGCTGTCAAACGTCGCGCCGCCCCAGCATTCCAAGGACCAATAGCCAATGCTGTCCAGCAGCTCGCACGCGGGCAGCATGTCTTCGACGCGCATGCGCGTCGCGGCCTGCGATTGGTGTGCATCCCGTAGGATCGTATCGGTAATAAAGAGCTTTTTGCCCATAAGTCAATCTCCTTTTCGCAAATTAACCAAACAGGGAGAGGAACACGCCCGCGGCGATCGCGCTGCCGATCACGCCCGCGACGTTTGGCCCCATAGCGTGCATCAACAGGAAGTTGCCAGGGTTCTCCTTCTGTCCGACTACCTGGGAAACGCGCGCGGCCATCGGCACGGCGGTCGCCACGCTGGTGGGCAACGTGTTCCTGATGAACCGCTACTACTATAAACACATCGGCCTGAACATCCCCGGCTTCTGGCGGCACATCAGCCATCTGCTGCCGGCCATGGTGCTGCCCACCACCGTGGCGGTGCTGCTGGCGGTGTTTGTCCATCCCGCTACCTACTGGCAGCTGATCCCGCCGGGACTGTTGTTTGTGGCGGTGTACGCCGCCAGTATGTGGCTGTTCGGCATGAACCGCTATGAGCGCGGACTGGTGACCGGACCGCTGCGGCGGATACTGCATCGGCAATGATCTGTCTTTCCGCCCCTGCGCGGCGGGAAGAAAAAAGGGAGGTACTCTGTTATGGGAAGAAAACTTGCGACCTTTTTTCGCCAGCTGAAGCATCTCAGCTTCGCGCGGATGAAGCTGCACATCAACGCCGTCCATGGGGAGACAGGCAAAAACCGCCTGGCCATTTTCTGCGACATGGTATGGTGCGAGGTGCGCTACGGCATCGGCTATCTGGCGGTCAAGAGCGGCGCCATTATCCATGGCATCAATCAATCGTGCAAATACCGTAGAAGGCAGGTATTTAAACATTTTTTCTCTGTTGAATACATATTTACCGAAGTATTCTCCCGGTCTTTTGTCAGGGGCAGGTACTTCCATGGGTTTAGCCTGGAAGGCCTTTTCTACTACTCTGAATCTTAATGTTGACATGTGACTGTAAATTTTTATTGGTTATTTATTGTTAGTAGTGAATGTTCAATTTTAGTGGTTGTAAGCTGATTCTCCATGTTCGTAAATATCCAGACCTTCTTCTTCAATTCTGGCAGGAACACGCAGACCGTGAACTTTATCGAGGACTTTGAAGATGATGTATCCCATCAATGCGGCCCATCCGCCGACGATGATTACACCAAAAATCTGTGCACCGAGGAATCCGAAGCCACCTCCGTAGAATGTGCCGCCTTCTATGGCAAACAGACCGGTAAGAATGGTTCCGAGGCTACCGCATACACCGTGTACGGAAGAGGCACCTACAGGGTCGTCAATTTTCAGACGGTGTTCGATGAATTCTACAGCGAAAATCATGACGGTTCCGCAGATAGCTCCGATAAGAGCGGCTCCCATTGGTGATACCAGGTCGCATCCGGCTGTTACACCGACGAGTCCGGCAAGGATACCATTGAGTGTGAGAGAGAGTGACGGTTTACCATATTTAATCCAGCTTACAAGCAAGGCAAGGAATCCTCCGGTACAAGCTGCCAGGTTGGTGGTAAGGAACACGTGTGAGATGGCTGTCTGGTCACCGTATCCGGCTGCAGCAAGCTGTGAACCCGGGTTAAAACCGAACCATCCGAACCAGAGGATGAATACACCCAGACAAGCCAGTGTCAGGTTGTGACCGGGGATGGCTTTTGATTTTCCGTCCTTTCCGTATTTGCCCAACCGCGGACCAAGAATGGCGGCACCGACCAGTGCAATCCATCCACCTACAGAGTGAACCACAGTTGAACCGGCAAAGTCATGGAATGTATAACCGAACACAGACATCATGAATGAATCCGGATCTGCATTTGAAAGCCATCCTCCTCCCCAGGTCCAGTGACCGGAAACCGGATAGATCAATACACTGATGGCTATCGTGTAAGCCAGATACATGGAGAATTTGGTACGTTCGGCCATCGCACCTGACACAATAGTAGCAGAAGTGGCACAGAATACGGTCTGGAAGATTAGGAAGCCTTCAATAGGTAATCCGTTCTGAATGATATTGTCCATGGCATCCAAGTCGAAGAGATGTGGAGTACCGAATACATCTCCTATACCGAACATCAGTCCGAAACCGATAAACCAGAACAGAATGGAACCTACCATAAAGTCTACCAAGTTCTTCATCAGGATGTTGGCTGTGTTCT
>OHGK01000808.1_pt1 | contig 19423 bp, 20 predicted proteins | sample 1567671 | NCBI WGS metagenome assembly OHGK01 (sample SAMEA3879577, study PRJEB24766) | human gut metagenome | biome: human-associated habitat; feature: feces | place: USA | collected 1985/1987 | reverse complement strand
CGGCCCTTGACAATCCCGGAGAGACTTTTTCAGCTTGTCGAAAAAGCTCCGCGGCATGTGGAGGCTTTTGGGGGGATAATCTAAAGAGGCGCTGCTTGACGGCGGCGCAAATTGCTGTTAAGCTGTTAGCAAATTTGTGTTTCAGGAGGGCCGGACGCACAATGAAGATCAGGGACATCACCGAACCCAAGCGCTTTTTTGAAGCGGTAAACGCTTGCCGCGGCCATGTCGAACTGCTCACCAGCGAGGGCGACCGGCTCAACCTGAAGTCCACGCTGTGCCAATACATCGCGCTCACGCAGATGTTCCAGGATGGGCGCGTGGAAGGCGTTGAGTTGAGCCTGAGCGACCCGGAGGATTTCAAGCTGCTTTTGGGATTCCTCGTAACGGAGTAGCGCTGTGGGGCTGCCGTTAAACGCAGCAGGCCCATTTTTAATGAAGGAAAGCGCACTGCACTTGTGCAAAAGAGGGACTTCCGGCACGATATACGCGCTGCGGCCATTGCCCGCGGCGCTTTTTTTGTGCATTTTCCGGTTTCAGGAAAAACGGGGCTTGACAGGCCGCAGGTTTAAAGGTACTATATTTAGTGTTGAAAGTTAAATATGTTCACAAAATCTTGTATTCTGCGCAATGCAGCAGGGTAAGCGGGCGAACCTCCCGCACTGTCCCGCAACCGTATAGCCGGAAAACCTGAAGATACAGGATTGTGCCAAAGCCACGGAGCATGGCGGGCATGAAAGCCCTGTTCCGTGCTGCCTGCAAGCACGGTTATTTTTTGCAAATTATGGGAAGGGGAAAACTTTCATTTATGATTACGCACGTCATCAAGCGCAACGGCACGCGCGCGCCGTTCAAGCAGGAAAAGATCACCTGGGCGATCTACAAGGCGGCGGTGGCCGTCGGTGGGGACGACTTCGCAAAGGCGCAGGCGCTTTCCGATGAGGTCGTCGCCTACGTTTCCGCGCACGCGGAGGGCGGCGCGGCGGATGTGGAAACCATCCAAGACGCGGTCGAAAAGATCCTCATCGAGCGCGGCCACGCGAAGACCGCGAAGGCCTTCATCCTATACCGCGAAAAGCGGCGCAGCGCACGGGAAAGCAATGCCCTCGTCGGCGCGACAATCGGCATGTTCTCCGATTATTTGGACGATAAGGATTGGCAGATCCAGGAAAACGCAAACACGCAGAAATCCATCAACGGTATGAACAACTATGTGCGGGAGACCTTCACCAAGCAGTATTGGCTGCACGAGGTCTACCCGGACGAGGTGCGCCGCGCGCATACCGAGGGCGACATGCACATCCACGACCTCGGCTTCTTCGGCCCATACTGCGCGGGCTGGGATCTGCGCCAGCTTTTGACCGACGGCTTCGGCGGCGTGGGCGGCAAGGTGGAATCCTCCCCCGCGAAGCATCTGCGCTCCTTCCTGGGGCAGATCGTGAATTCGACCTTCACCACCCAGGGCGAGACTGCGGGCGCGCAGGCCTGGAGCTCCATCGACACCTATTGCGCACCGTTTATCCGCTACGACAACCTCTCCAAAAAGCAGGTGAAGCAGGCGCTGCAGGAGTTCATCTTCAACATCAACGTGCCCACGCGCGTGGGCTTCCAGTGCCCGTTCTCCAACCTCACGTTCGACATCAGGGCGCCGCGCACGCTCAAGGATGAGCCCGTCATCGTCGGCGGGCAGATGACCGGCGACCGCTACGGTGATTTCCAAGCCGAGATGGATCTGTTCAACGAGGCGTTCTGCGAGGTGATGCTCGAGGGCGACGCGAAGGGCCGCGTCTTCACCTTCCCGATCCCGACGATCAACGTCACGGCGGATTTCGACTGGGACAGCCCCGTGATCGACAAGTTCATGGAGATCACCTGCAAATATGGCATCCCGTATTTCTCCAATTATATCAATTCCGACCTTTCCCCAGAGGACGCGCTCTCCATGTGCTGCCGCCTCCGGCTCGACACCAAGGAACTGCGCAAGCGCGGCGGCGGCCTGTTCGGCTCCAATCCGCTCACCGGCTCCATCGGCGTGGTGACGATCAACCTGCCGCGCATCGCATACAAATCTAAATCCAAGGAGGAGTTCTTCGGCAGGCTCTGGCGCATGGTGCAGATCGCCAAGAACAGCCTGGAAATCAAGCGCAAGGTCATCGAAACGCAGACCGCGCGCGGGCTTTATCCTTATGCCGCGCATTATCTGCGCCACGTGCACGAGCGCACCGGACAGTATTGGTACAACCATTTCAATACCATCGGCATTATCGGCATGAACGAGGCCTGCATGAACCTCTTCGGGCCGGAGGACGACCTCACCACAGCGCGGGGCCAGGCTTTCGCCATCGAGGTGATGGATTACCTCCGCGCGCAGATGAGCGAAATTCAGGAAGAAACCGGGCATTTCTACAACCTGGAGGCCTCGCCCGCCGAAGGCACGAGCTACCGCCTCGCCCGGCTGGACCGCGCACAGTATCCGGACATCCTCTGCGCCGGCACGGAAGAAACGCCGTATTACACCAATTCCACCCAACTGCCCGTAGGCTATACGGAAGACATCTTCGAGACGCTCGACTTGCAGGACGAGCTGCAAAGCCGCTATACCGGCGGCACGGTGCTGCACCTGTACCTGGGCGAGCGTATCCCGGATATTGAGACCGCAAAGGCGCTCATCCGCAAGGTGTTCACCAACTATAAGCTGCCGTACCTCTCGCTTACGCCCACGTTCTCCATCTGCCCGCAGCATGGCTACATCCAAGGCGAGCATTTCACCTGCCCGGAATGCGGCGGCGAAGCGGAGGTCTGGAGCCGCGTGGTGGGCTACCTCCGGCCCGTGCAGAACTTCCACAAGGGCAAGAAGCAGGAATATGCGGAACGGGTCAAATACGTGATAAAGGACGAGCAGATTTGCGCATCGCAGGATTAGAAAAGTTCAGCACGGTGGATTTCCCCGGCAGCCTTTCGGCCGTCGTGTTTGCGGCAGGCTGCAACTACCGCTGCTTCTATTGCCATAACCGGCATATTTTAAGCCAACCTCCGCTTCTCCCCGAAGCGGAGGTTTCCGCCTTTTTGGAAAAGCGCGCCGGGCTCCTCGATGGCGTGGTGTTCTCCGGCGGGGAGCCAACGCTGCAAAGCGGCCTGCCTGAATGGCTCCGGCGCGTGCGCGCGCTCGGCTACCGGACGAAGCTCGACACCAACGGCAGCCGCCCGGAAACGCTCCGTGCGCTCATCGCGGACGGGCTGCTCGATTATGTCGCCATGGATTATAAGGCCCCGCTCGACAGCTACCTCCCCCTTTGCGGCGCGGACGCAGCGGGCGTGGCGGAAAGCCTCGCGCTGCTGCGCGATTCCGGCATCCCCTATGAGCTGCGCACGACGCTCGTGCCCCAGCTCACGGAAGCGAAGCTGCGCAGGATGGCCGCCGCCGTCCCGGCGGACGCGCCCTGGTTTTTGCAGCTTTACCGCCCTCAGCCGGGGGACGAAGCCGTTCTCCGCGGCCTTGCGCCGTACACGCCGGGCGAGATCGAGGCCCTTGCGGAAGCGCTCCGCCGCGTGCGGCCGCTGGTAAAGGCGCGGTAGAGGTACTCCCCTAAAGCAGGATTACCCTGGCGGAGTATGCGCGCTCGGTTTAACCGCCACACAGCGAAGCCGCAAGCGGTTTTATTTTGTGTGTCTGCGTTCGTAGGGGGCGCGGTTGTTCGTTCTGCCCAAAATATAGTCGGTCGAGGTATCATAAAAATCCGCAAGTTTGAGCAGATGTGCGACCGGGATCGTTTGGAACCCGCGTTCGTACCTGGAATATACGGTTTGCGTAATGCCAAGAATCTCGGCGATATCCTTTTGCAGCAGATCCTTATCCTCTCTTAAATCCCGCAAGCGTTGGAATTTCATAGTGTCCTCTCAATAGTACTTCTTGATACTATTGACAATACAGCACGAATTCATTAAACTGTATTTTATAGAACTTATAAGTACTACACGGTGGCGTTATGAATGAATGGAACTGCTTGATGGATGCCTTTGTGCGTATGGAAACGCATTTGGGAGAGGACGCGCTCGCAGTGTTCTCCGCTTGCCGCTTCTGCGCACTGCACCAATGGCATCTTACATTTGGAATTTGGGTTCGCAATACACTTCTGCCGGAAACCGGAGCGTTATATCATTTATTTCAGTCGTGCGGCGTAGCGGGGCGGGATGAAATGTCCGCTTTGCTCCTGCGCCTTTTCTACTGTTTTCTGAAAACACGAACACAGTAACGGTCGCCTGACGTCTTTCTCGCCGCGCAAAGGGTTTTCTTTCCACAGCGCAAGCCCGTTATGGAATCCATGCATTGACGGGGCGTTCCGCGCATGGTATACTAAATTTTATAGAACATCCCCCTGGCAAAACCTATTTTAAATTTTTCGTGTGCCGTTTTTGCATCTGAAGTTATATTACGCAAATCACAAAAATCACTCTCGGGAGGTATGCATGCTGAATTACAAGTGGATCCGCGTCCTGTGGGCGATCTTCATCCTGGGCCTTGCGGCGGTCCTCATCCTGATCTTTACGCAGCCGGCGGGGGCTTCCGCATTCCGGCGCGCCTTGCCGGCGGTTGTAGCGCTCGGGGTTGTCATACTCATGTATGCCATTCGCGCGTTCGCGTTCCCCTGCCCGCGCTGCGGCAAACACAAAACCACCGCCGCGTTTGGCCTTAGCCATCTGCGGAAAGATTCCGTGTTCTACTGTCCGGACTGCGGTGAGGAGCTGCGGTTCACGCCGAAAGGCGGCGGGCAGGGATAGCGTTCCGCCACATTTCGTATCATCATTACAGCGCTCCATGCTGCCCCTGCAAACGGATGTTTTCCATGTTTCCCAAAGGGAACACACAAACGTTAGAAGGAGGCCATCATATGAAAGGATTACGCGCTCTCATTCTTGCGCTTTTGCTGTTCAGCGTGTTCTTTACATCCGCGACAGCATGCACAGATTCGGGCAGGGATCCCTTCATGACCTTCCTTGAATCCACGCCGGTCGAATCGCTGCTCAGCGCCGGGGAGCAGGCCGCGCTGCTGCAAACCTATGCAAGCGAATTCAGCTTCCTTCAGCAGAAGCATGGGGACGCTATCGCCGCCATTGACGAAAGTGTGATCGACCTCATCAAAGCGGAGGCCGTTTCCTTTGCCGGGGACAGCGCTTACGCCTTCGGTTCCCTTTTGGATGCGATCAGCGCCCTGCGCTTTGAAAACGCAGTTGCGGCATTCAACGCGGGGGAATTGCCGTCCGCTCAGGCGCAGGCAACGCCAAAGCGCGTGAATCCTGACAAAACGGAGATCCGCAATGCGGTGCGCACAACGGTCGTGGCATTCGGCCCATTGAAGGCTGAGCATGAAAGAGATGTTCCTACCGGCGTAACGCAGACCTTCACGGATGAATTTGATATTGGCGTTGAATCCGACGAGCTGGTTCAAGGATTCAAAATCACGGCGTCCCTGAGCACGTCTGTCAGCTTCTCGATCAACGGCCCGGCCGATTTCACAGAGGTCAGGTTCGGCGTATACGCCACGCACCGGGCGGGATACGGCGTGCTGTTCGGTCGGATCGAGCGTTACACCTATGACCTGTACAACAGCTATACGGGCGAACTGATCTCCCACAACGAATATATTTCCATCCGGGATGAGGAAGCTGCATATTATACCTTTCTTGCTTCCTATGGGAACCCGACCTACCTGAAGCATGCCCGGCACGACCGTTCCTACTCGTTTAAATCACGGCCAGCCTGCATCAGCAGCGTTTCCAGGAACCCGGGCACTTATATTAATTAAGGCGCAGCCAAGAAGCAGAGAGGTATCGTTATGCGGTTCTATCACCGGCACAAATTCTGGGAAAAATTGGGATTCCACCTTTTGTGGATGGGCATGGCCTGCACCGCCTTGCCGTGCCTTGCGCTGTGTGTTGCGCTTTACCCAGTCAGGGGATTTTACTTTTTCCTGGAAACGCTTCATGAATACAGAGTGCTTTGGCTCTTCCTGCTTGGCATCTTCCTCCTGATTTTCAGCTTCGGGATCCTCGTCCGGTGCTACAAACGGGCGGCAAAGGCGGACGAAGAACCTGCAAACGAGGAAAAGGCGGAGCATCATCCATCTGAAAACGAATAAGCAAAGCAAGCCAGCTTTTCAAGAAAGTCTTTCCGGGAGCGTCAAGAGTCGCAGCCTTTGACTTTTGACCGCGCAGCGGCACAAGGTGAATTGCCGCACAGCGGCAAGAGAAGGTCCCCTGGGGGATGTGCGGTGCAGGTGAAAAGCCTTGCGCCGAAAGGCGGCGGGCATGGATAGCGCTCCGCCAGCTCTGCCTTAATTCTGAACAAAAAAGCCCGCCGCAGCGATATGAACTATACCACAAAAAACGGACATTGAGAAAAAACACCTGCTGTTGTAGGATGACTGCAACAGGAGGTGTTTTGTATGAAGATAAAGCAGTACGGAGCAAGGATGGAAGAACTGCGAAAGGAAGGATACACCTATCGCGAGATAGGAGAAGCCGTTGGGTTAACACGGGAACAAGTGAAAGAGTATTTCAGACGAGAACGCAGAGAACAACGTCTGCGCGGATATCCACGCAGCAAGAAGGAGGATGCAAAGAAAACAAAACAGGAGCTGAGAAACGAGTTAAAGCGCTTACGAATGGAAGTCGAATTGCTACGGGATTTTCTTCACGTTATCGAAGGGAGGTGAGAGCAAGTGTGAAGTATAAATCCATTTAGAGGTTCAGCAACAAGTATCCGATCTCGCAAATGAGTCGGTTCTTTAAGGTATCCAGAAGCGGTTATTATGATTACTTGAAACGTACAGAACGTGCCGATCCAAACATAGCCATTGTAGAAATGATAAAAGAGAGACGAGAACAAAGATATGGCAAGAGTTTGGGATGTCGAAGGATGCAACGATGGCTTTTGCAGGAAAAGGGCGTTAAGAGGAATTACAAAACGGTTTGGAGAATCATGCAAAAGTATGGACTGCTAAGCGAATGCCGAAGGCACAAAATCTACAAGCGCACCACGTCAATTCATGTGTTCGACAACCTGCTGGATCGAAACTTTTCCGCGGAAGAACACGGAAAGAAATGGGTTACGGATATTACTTACATTCCGACACCGCAAGGAACCTTGTATTTGTCTGCTATTATGGATCTATACGATAGAAGTATTGTTGCTTATCGAATGAGTACAAGAAATGACTGCAAACTGGTTTTTGATACAGTAAAACTTGCACAAAAGAAAGCGGTCACCGCAGAGCGGCAACTCCACAGTGACCAAGGGTTTCAATACACTTCCCACGGGTATTTGAAACTACTTCAAAGATATGGCATTACACCGTCCATGTCAAGACCCGCAACACCGTACGATAACGCTGTTATGGAAAACTTCTTTGGAATGTTCAAAACAGAAGCTCTCTATTCCTGCAAGCCGCAAACACTTTCCCAGGCTCGGATGCTTGTGCATGATTATATCGACTATTTTAACGGTGACAGAATGAAACTGAAACAGCCGAACGCGTAATTTCGCGTCCGGCTGAGATCCCTCGCGATATCCTGCGATTGGTGGCTTTTTTCCCTGTCCGTTTGCTCTGGAACAGTTCACTCCGCTCCGGCGGTTTTTTTGTTTGCCAAAAAACGCAGTATGCGCGCGAACCCGGGGAAAGTTCCAAGAAGCGCATCGTATCCGCCCGAAAGGGATGCAAACGCCGCCCTTTTGTTGCATGATGTTGTTGCCGGTATACGCGGCGACATGAATTGTGGGAGGCGGGAAGATGTATTTGGATCTGTTGGGACGAAGGGCGCGGCGCGCGGCCGCGGCCGCGTTGGCGCTTCTGCTTGCGTGCCATATATGCGCGCTGGCACGCGCGGCGGAGCCGGGCGGGGTGGACGTGATCCTCCTGATGGACGCTTCCGCGATGACTGCGCTTTCCGGCGCAGCGGCGGAGGAGCCCTGGCTTGCCTGCCCATGCCTCAACCCGGAGCATTTTTATTTAAAGCCTGTGGCGGTGGATGCGGAGGAAGCTGCGGCGGGCGCAACGTTCCCGCGCGCAGCGCCGCTTGCCGCCGGGGAGGCGGCGGGCGCGGGAGAGCTTTCCGTTTATGATGAGGCGGTGGGCGCGTGGGTGGCGCTTTCCTTAGAACGGGAATACCGGTTTTGCCACAGCTTTCTTTCGGAGCCGGAGGCGCACGGCTGGCAGCCCTGGCGCTACCATTTTACGCGGGATGAGAACGGCGCGCCCGTGCGCATTGCGTGCAGCGAAGCGTGCGGCTGTTTTGGCCGGGAGCAGGCTGCGAAGGCGCTTGCCCGCATGCTGGCAGCCGCTGTGCTCGCGGAAAACGGGGAAAACCGCGTAGCCTTCTGCGCGTTTGGGGAGGCGGGTTCTGCCCGCTGACGGGAACGCTCGCCGACGTGCTCGCCTGCATCGACGCAAGCCCGGTGCAGCGCGGCGGGGATCATGCGGCGGGCCTCGCCCGGGCGCTGCGGCTCCTGAACCGCCGCCCGCTTTCCGAACGGATCAGGCGGCGCGCGGCCGTGGTCGTGCTCTCGGGCGGTGAGGCCTTCCCGGCGGGGAACACGGCGCGCGCGGTGCGTCTGGCGGATGCGCTCAAGGCCCGAAGGGGCGCGGAAACGCCCGCGGTGTTCGGCACGGCGCTTGCGCCGGAGGAACGCCGGGGCTGCGGGGCGGAGGTGATCGCCCTTGGCCTTTGGGACGGCGGGAGCGCCCTGCTTGACGCGCTTGCCTCCGGACCGGATGCACGTTTTTGCATGGAGGATCCCGCGGCGGCAGAAGCGGCGGCTGCCGCTGTGCTGGAACGGGCGATGGAGTCCGCCCCCGGCATATAAAAAGAAAACCGGCCGGAGCAGCAGCCCTGGCCGGTTTGTAATTCGTTTTGGTTGAAACGGGAGTGTGTCAGGCGGAAACGCCGCCGTTTGCAAGCCATGTGCCCTTGCGGTAATAGTACAGCGCGAGCAGGCCGCGCACGCATAGGTCGCTTGCCATGGCGATCCAGGCACAGGTGAGGCCAAGGTCCGTGGTATGCAGGAGCAGGAGCGCAAGCGGGATGCGCACCACCCACATGCCGGCGAGCGCGATCACAAAGGTGATCTTCGTCTGCCGTGCGCCGCGCATGATGCCGGATACGACCATCGAAAGCGCGGAGAACGGCTGGGCGAGCGCCTCGATGCGCAGCACCGCACCGCCGAGGGCGATCACCTCCGGATCCGGCGTGAACAGCGAAACCAGGAACTGCCCGCTGAAGAAAAGCACCACGCCCATGACGGTCATGAAGAGCACGGCGCCGAGCGTGCAATAGCGCCCAAAACGCTTTGCAAGCGCGGGGCGTTCTGCGCCGAGGGACTGGGCGATGAGCGTCGTTGCCGCGGCGGAAAAGCCGAACGCAGGCATATAGGTGATGGATTCCGCGGTGTTGGCGAGGCTGTGCGCGGCGAGCTCCGCCGTGCCGAGCGCTGTGACCATAGCGGTAACGGCCACCTGCCCGAGCGAGATCGTCACGCGCTCGAACGTGACCGGGGAGCCAAGGCGCACCATGTCCTTGAAGATCGCCTGGTCGAAGCGGAATTTGTCCTTCAGGCGGATGGAGACGGGGAACGACGGGCGGAACAGTGCGCTCAGGAGCATGATGCCGGAGAAGGCTGTGGCAATCGCCGTGGCGGCGGCCGCGCCGCACACGCCCCAGCCTGCGCCCCACATCGTAAAGCTAAGGCCGAACAGGTTCACGGTGCGCGTCGGGAAGATGAGCAGCGTGTTGAGCACCACGTTGATGACGTTTGTGGCGATGTTGAACACGAGCGGCGTGCGCGTGTCGCCCGCGCAGCGCAGGATATTGGAACATACGTTGATGGAAAGGGTGAACAGGTACACGGCGCTCACAATGGCGATATACGCCGAGGCGTCCGCACGGATCGCTTCTTCCGCACCAAGCCAGACGGGCAGGTGTGGTGCAAGGAACTGCATGATGAGCGTTGAAAGGAGGCCGAAGCCGAGGATCGCAAGCACGGATTGGCGGACAACGGCTTTTGCCTGCTCCGGCTTGCCTGCGCCGATATAGCGGCCGACCGGAACGCCGAAACCAAGCGCGATGCCGGAAAAAATGCCGCCCATCAGCCAGGTGAACGAAGAGGTCACGGCGATAGCGGCGGTCGCGTTTTTGCCGAGGGAACCCACCATTGCCGTGTCCACATATTGTACGATCATGATGAGAAGCTGCTCAAGGACGGTCGGCCATGCCAGCCGCCAAATGATGCGCGTCGGGTGCATGCTTTCATCAAGCACGTCGACGGTACGGCCCAAACCCATGTGTGAAGGCATCCTTTCCATGTGGCGTTTTTGCGTGTTGGCAGGCTTTATCTTACCACTTAAAGCCCGCTTCAAGTCAACCCCGCAGGCGCTCCGGGCACTGCGGCGGAATCGTGAAAACATTGCAACATATCGGATTATAACGAAAACGGAGGATTGTGTAAAGACGGAGGGTCAATTATAATATTTAGGAAATAATGGGATAGGAAGCATCGCTATGGATCTGTTTTCCGGGAACGCAGGAAAGCGTGCGCCGCTTGCGGACCGCATGCGCCCGCGCACGCTGGATGAATTTATCGGCCAGGCGCACATCGTCGGCAAGGGCCGCCTGCTGCGCCGGGCGATCGAAACGGACAGCCTCACAAGCTCCATTTTTTTCGGCCCGCCGGGCTGCGGCAAAACCACGCTTGCAAACGTCATTGCCAACCAGACGGGTGCGCGCATTGCAAAGCTTAACGCCGTCACCGCCGGGGTGAAGGAGGTGCGCGCCGTCATAGACGAGGCGCAAAACACCCTTTCACTGTATGGCCAGAGCACCTACCTTTTGCTGGACGAATGCCACCGCTGGTCCAAAACCCAGAGCGACAGCATCTTGCCTGCGCTCGAGAGCGGCGTGATCCGCTTTATTGGCTCCACGACGGAAAACCCGATGGTCTCGATGACGGGAGCGGTCGTCTCCCGCTGCCGCCTGTTCCAGTTTTATCCGCTCACCACGGAGGATGTGGCGCAGGCCATGCGCAATGCCCTTGCGGACAAGGAGCGCGGGCTTGGCAATTATAATGTAGAGATCGAGCCGGAAGCGTTCGAGCACATCGCGCGCATCGCAAACGGGGACGCGCGCAGCGCCCTCAACGCGCTGGAGCTCGCTGTGCTCACTACACCGCCCGAAAACGGCGTGATCCGCATCGACCGGGAGATCGCGGCGGAGTCCGTGCAGCAGAAGGTCGTCAAGTGCGACGACCAGCAGTTTTACGATATGCTTTCCGCTTTCTGCAAAAGCCTACGGGGCGGGGACAGCGACGCGGCGCTTGCCTGGTTTGCCCGGCTGATCTACGCGGGCGTGGACCCGCGCGTTATCGCGCGCAGGCTCATCGCCCATGCGTCGGAGGACATCGGCCTAGCGAACCCGCAGGCCATGGTGCAGGCCGTGAGCGCGGCGACGGCGCTCGAGCACATCGGCATGCCGGAGGCGAAGCTGCCGCTCGCGCAGGCGATCATCTTCCTGTGCGAAAGCCCGAAATCCAACGCTGTCGTCATGGCGATCGACGCAGCGTTTGCAGACGCGAAGGACGTGCCGGACGAGCCTGTCCCCATCCATTTGCGGGATACAGCTTTCCGCGGCGCGGAAAAGCTCGGACACGGCAAGGGGTACAAATACCCGCACGATTATCCCGGCCACGTAGTGGCGCAGGAATATATGCCGCCTTCGGTGAAGGGCCGGCGGTACTACATCCCGGGCGAGCTCGGGAACGAGGCGAAGATCCGCCAGAACCACATCCGCAGCGGCAAGCTCAAAACGCCGGGAGGGGAACCGGCAGAAAAGAATGAATAAGGAGGAAAAAGGGATTTGATCGAGAAACGGATCGCACAAAACGTGCTCGCGGCGGCGCTCCAGACAGGCGGCGATTACAGCGAGCTCTACATGGAGGATACGGAGCAAAACAGCGTATCCATGGTGGATGGCAAGGTGGAAAACGCGCAGTATACCCGCCGCAGCGGCGCGGGCGTGCGCGTGCTCCAGGGCGGTAAGAGCGTATACGCCTATTCCGCGGACACAAGCGAAGCGGCGCTCATGGCGGCGGCCCGCGCGGCCGCGGCGGCGCTTTCCGGCGCGAAGGAATGCGAACCGCAGGCGTTTTCCGTGACGCGGGCCTGCGCGCAAGCGCCGGAAGCCCCCTATTCCACGGTGGACAACGCGGCGCGCATCGCGCTTTTGCGCGACGGTGTGAAGGCTGCGCGCGCCTATTCGGACGAGATCACGCAGGTGACGGCAAATTACGTCGACGTGGATCAGCGCGTGCTCATCGCCACGAGCGACGGCGTCTGGGCGGAGGACAGGCGGCCCCGCGGCCGCGTGAGCTTCAACGCCGTCGCCATGAAGGACGGCGAGGCACAGACCGGCGCGGTCAGCCCCGGCCGCGGCGAGGGCTTTGAACAGTTCCGCAAGCTGGATATGGCCGCCCTCGGCAGCGAAGCGGCGCGCATGGCGGCGACTATGCTGCACGCGCCGGATTGCCCGGCGGGCTTCGTGCCGGTGGTGATTGACGGCGGCTTCGGCGGCGTAATCCTGCACGAGGCCTGCGTGCATTCCCTGGAGGCGACGAGCGTCGCTAAGGGGAATTCGGAATTTTGCGGCAAACTTGGCCAGAAGATCGCAAGCGATGTTGTGACCGCTGTGGATGACGGCACGATGCCCGGCGAGTGGGGCTCCCTCCATGTGGACGACGAGGGCATGCCCACGCAGCGCAACGTGCTCATTGAAAACGGCGTGCTCAAAAGCTACCTGGTGGATCTGCTCGGAAGCCGCCTCATGAACCACCCGCGCACGGGCAGCTCCCGGCGGCAGGGATACACCTATGCCCCCACCTCGCGCATGACGAACACCTTCTTTGCACCCGGCACGGACGATGAGGAGGAGATGCTGCGCACGATGGGCGAGGGCCTTTTTGCCAAAGCGATGGGCGGCGGCAGCGTGAACCCGCTCACGGGCGAATTCAACTTTGCCGTGCGGGAAGCCTATTGGGTGAAGGACGGCAAGATCTTCTGCCCGGTGCGCGGGGCGACGCTCGTCGGCCGCGGGGCGGACGTGCTGATGCAGATCGACCGCATTGGCAGGAACATGTGGATGAGCCCGGGCATGTGCGGCTCCCTTTCAGGCAGCGTACCGACGAACGTGGGCCAGCCGCGCATCCGCGTGCGCGGCATCACTGTGGGCGGAAAAGGAGGCAAGCTGTAATGGACTTCAATCAATTCAAGGAAAAGGCGTTTGAAACCGCGCTTGCGAAGGGCTGCGACGCGGCGGAGCTGTATTTTGTGGAAGGCGATTCCTTCCTGGCGATGGTGCTCGAGCAACAGCTCGACTCCTACTCCGTTTCCCGGGAGCGCGGGCTGAACCTGCGCGTGCAGCTTGCGGGGAAGAACGGCTATGCGTACACCGAAAGCCTTGAAGCGCCGGAAACGCTTGTGCTGCGCGCGATGGACAATGCCCGTGCGATCGAAAACGAGGATGACCACCCCATGCAGGGCAAATGTGAATACCAGGCGCTTCCGAAGCGGGAATGCCGCGTGGATACAGCCTCCGAACGGGAGAAAATCGAGCTTGCGATGGCCCTTGAGCGGGCTGCAAAAGCGCAGGATCCGCGCATTGCGCGCGTGATGCGCAGCGCCGTGGGCAGCGTGAGCGCGGTGACGCGCATCTGCAACACGCTGGGGCTTGACGCCGAAGGCGAGGAGCGCGTGGCGTATTCCTACGTTGTGCCGGTCGCCTCTGCGGAGGGGCAGGTGAAGGATGGCTTCGCATTCCGCGTGGATGACGGCGTGTTCGATGTGGAGGGCTGCGCCAAGGAAGCCGCCGCGCGCGCGGTGGAACAGCTTGGCGGCGCGCCCGTGCCGGCGGGGGAATACCGCATCCTGTTTGAAAACCAGGCGATGGCGGATCTGCTCGCAGCGTTCTCGCCGATGTTCTCCGCGGATGCGGCGCAAAAGGGGCTCTCCCTGCTCGCGGGCAAGGAAGGCGAGACGATCGCCGCGCCCTGCGTTACCATATTGGATGATCCGTTCCATGCGGTGAACCCGCGCGCGTTTGATGCGGAAGGCGTACCCTGCGCGCAGAAAGCCGTGGTGGAAAGCGGCGTGCTCAGGACGCTGCTGCACAACCTGAAAACGGCGAAGAAGGCGGGCGTGGCATCCACCGGAAACGGCGGGCGGGCGGATACTGCCGCGCCGGTCGGCGTGATGCCGACGAACTTCTATCTGAAGGCGGGGGCGGAAGATTTCGACGCGCTCGTTGCAAGGCTCGGGGACGGCGTTATCATCACGGATGTGAGCGGCCTGCACGCCGGGCTCAACACCATCTCCGGCGAGTTTTCGCTGCTTGCCTCCGGCAAGCTGGTGGAGGGCGGCAAGGTGGTGCGCGCGGTGGAACAGATCACCGTGAGCGGCTCCTTCCTCTCGCTGATGCGCGGCGTGGAAGCCGTGGGCAGCGACCTGCGCTTCGGCCTGCCGGGCGGCTCCTGCTTCGGCAGCCCGAGCGTGCTTGCCGGGAAGCTGACGGTCTCAGGAAAATAAAGGAAATATTTGGCGAAACAATGCGCAGGAGCGCGTTCCCCGCGCTCCTGCTCCCCTTTTCTTTTGACATCGCGCGGAACGGGACGTATAATTAAACTAGAGACAATCTATGTTCCGTTTGGCGGCTTGCTGTGCTTTCAACTCTGTGCGATGGATTTCAAAGAAAGGAAGGGGGAACCATGTTTCAGGTCGGAGACCAGGTGTGTTACCCGATGCATGGCGTTGGCGTAATTGAAGCGATTGAGGAGCGAACGGTGCTCGGCGTTCCGGCGCAATACTATGTGCTGCGCTTCCTCGTTGGAAAGATGACGGCGCTGGTTCCCGTGGAAAGCGCGGAGCGCATCGGCCTAAGGTATATGATCTCGGCGGAGGAATGCGAACGCGTGCTTCAGTTCCTGCAGGAGAAACCCCGCCTGGAGAACGGCAACTGGAATAAGCGTTACCGCGAGAACTACGACAAGCTGCGCGGCGGCAATATTTATGACGTTGCAGACGTTGTAAAATGCCTGTGCAAACGGGATGAAGAGAAGGGCCTTTCCGCAGGCGAGCGGAAGATGCTGTCCGGCGCTCGCCAGGTGCTTTTGGCGGAGCTTGCGGCGGCGAGCGGCCGCGATGTAGAGGAGCTGTCCCTCACAATCGGCATGTGAGCTCTTCCGGGATTTTGCGCCGCGACGCGGCGCGCAAAAAAGGAGTGTGACTTTATTGGCTAGAAAGATCGCGCGCTGGTTTGCGACGCTTCTTGGCATCGTGATCGGCATCGGGATCGTGGAAGCGGTCAACCAGATCTTTGTTTCTTTGGGCATGATGAGCATGTATGACAGGCTGATCCCCTGGGTAATCCCGGTGATCTTCATCGCGTCGGGGCTGATTTGCGGCATCATTACTTTTATTTTTTCCCCGCGCCTGATCTCCGTGTTCGCGGCCTTCATCCACGAGACGGAGGCGATGCTTGCCGACATGGCGCTCGTGGATATTTTTTTCGGCGTAGTCGGGCTCATGATCGGCCTTGTGATCGCGTTCCTCGTGAGCACGCTGACGGCGAGCATCCCGTTCAGCTGGCTGCGGCTGATCGTTAACATCGCGCTTTATGTGATGTTCGGCTATCTGGGCTGGTCGATCGTGACCAAGCGCAAGGGGGAGATCAACATCCCCTCTTGGTTCAAGCGCGGGCAGAAGGACAAAACGGGCAAGACCAGCGGCGTTGCGCGGCCGAAGATCCTCGATACTTCCGTTATCATCGATGGGCGGATCGCGGACATCTGCCGCACGGGCATCATCGAAGGGACGCTCATCGTGCCCGGGTTCGTGCTGCAGGAGCTCAGGCACATCGCGGACAGCGCAGATCCTTTGAAGCGCAACCGCGGCCGCCGGGGGCTTGATATCCTCAACAAGATGCAGCAGGAGCTAGACGTCCCCATCAAGGTTAATGAAATGGATTATGACGACATCGCCGAGGTGGACGCAAAGCTCATCAAGCTCGCCTACGACATGGGCGGCGTGGTCGTGACGAACGATTATAACCTCAACAAAGTGGCGGGTGTGCAGCGGGTGCCGGTGTTCAACATCAACGAGCTTGCCAACGCCATAAAGCCCGTCGTGCTTCCGGGCGAGGAGATGATGGTGACGATCGTCAAGGAAGGCAAGGAGGCCGGGCAGGGCGTGGCCTATCTGGATGACGGCACGATGATCGTCGTGGACGGCGGGCGCAAGCGCGTTGGCGACGCGGTGGAGGCCGTGGTGACGAGCGTGCTGCAAACCTCCGCCGGGCGGATGATATTTGCGAAGATGAAATAACCTTACAAAAACGGCACAGACCCCGCACGGAAACCCTTCCGCGCGGGGCTTTTTGTTGCGAATTTGTAAATTGTGGAAAACGCCAAAATGCGGGAATTGACGCATGCGGGGATACATGATACGCTTTAAGCATCCTCTTCACGCACCTGCGGGCCGCGCGGCGCAAGGGAATCGCATATTCCCGGCAGGGCGTGAATAGGGTGGGAATACCTATTGACAGAATACCGGCAGCAACGTACACGCTCAAAACAACAGAAAACACATTCGCAGAACGCTCAACGATTCCCTTATCCAGTGCGCCCTGGGCGTGCAGCCCTGAAAAAACCGGAACAAGCATGAACGGAAACGGCCTTTAATTCTTCAATCCAGATAGGAGGAAATAAGAATGAGACTAAGACTAAGACGTTATGTATTATTCTTCACCCTGCTGCTCACGCTTACCACCGTGGGAAGCGCAGCACCGGCGGCGCATGCGTGGGCATGCAACCATGTGTGGAATGAAAGGGTAACGAACCGGTACCTTCACGTGGATGCGTCAGAGCATGAACTCCGCAGAACGACGCGCAAAGCATGCCGGATATGCGGCTATTTTGAGCTGGATACCGAGCGCATCTTTCAGGAGCATAGGGAACAGCTTTACAATTTAGGCCATAACTATGCAGACCATACGCATAGCTACCGGGCAGGCTGCTCCCAGTGCGGATATACGGTGCGCCTGCAAACGATCCCATGCCCAGACCTGCCATGCCCCGAAGCAAGAAGCCCAAGATCCGCATACGAGCTGCAATGCTGCCCCAAAGCGGTGCAGCGGGATTAAAGCGAACCGGCTATGCGGCTTCATGCTATTTGATTCCCGCTTTGCGCGCCTGCAGGCCGTGCGGCGCAAGGGGAATAATATATTCCCGGCAGGCGGGGAATGCCCATTGACAAAAGATTGGCAGCAACGTACACTGAAAATAACAGAAAACATTTTTGCAGAACAGATTCACGAATTCCTTACAACGTGTGCCTTGGGTGTGCAGCCTTGAAAATATCAGAACAAGCATGAACTGAAATGAGCCAAAACTGACTTACTTAAAAGAAAGATGAGGAAGAAACCATGAAACTCAAACAGTGTATCTCCATATTCCTCACCCTGCTGTTCACGCTTGTCACCGTGGCGGGCGTGGCGCCGGCGGCGCATGCGCGGGCATGCAATCACACGTATGGTTCCACAATGCATTGGGTCGAGTATGAAAGCTACAGCACTACGCATCATAAGTACTTTGAAATCGAAAGAAAGCAATGCACGAAGTGCGGCCATGTCGTTGAGGAAACTGTCCAATGGGGGTATAGTACGCATTCGATTAACATCTATGACCTGGGGCATGATTACACGCGAGGGACACATACTTATGAATACCGTTGCGGAGACTGTGGTTGGCAAAAGTTGACCCAAACGTTCCCTTGCTCAGGCCCACCGTGCCCTAAACCGCAAAGCCTAAGGCCGATCTACGAACTGCAATGAACCCCTGAAGGACAGCGAAACTAAAGTGAACTGACGCCGGGCTGCACACCCAGCACATCAAAATTGATTTCCCCAAACGGCTTTGAAAGGAAGGTAGCCAATGTTCACGAGAACCGAACTGCGGATGCTTTGCCGCGCGCCGTGGCGCACGGGGCTGTTCGCGCTGCTGCTTGCGGCGGCAGTGGCGGCGGCATGCCTTGGGGGCGGACTGCTTGCAGCCTCCGGCGAAGGGATGGCCGGGCTTTCGGAACGGTATACGACCATCGCGCTGCACACGAGCACGCGGGCGGAGGAGATCAAAGAACTGAACGAGCTGGCGGACGCGACGGAGCATGGGATGGTGGACCGTCGTGTATTATATGGCGGCTACTGGCCGGGCGTGCATACGGCGACCTCGTTAAAGGAAACCTGGGAGCTGGAAGTGAACAGCTCGTTTAAATCTTACGAAGAGATCATTGAGAAAAATCTGCTGCTGGTTCCGGGAAACATGTCCGAATTCGATAAGGAGTATTCCCGGATCGCTGTCATCGCCACTTGCCTGGAAAAGATCCCGGACGAGTTCGACCCTGATTGGGCTCTGTCGGGTATTTTGGAACACGGAAAATGGAACTTCCGGATCGACGAGGTGCTCTTTGCGCATGAAAGCTACACAGTTCCGGAAACGATGCTGCATTTTTATGATAATTATGGGAACGGCCGCAGCAATGCGCACCTTTACGAAGTGGGCAGGCAGTACCTGATCGTCGGGGACATTGGGTACAGTAATTTTCCGGAGGAAGCGCCGTGGTTTGGCACAGAAGGATGGGGACGCAGAGATTCGGAGACGAAGGAATATGATTTCGAGTTCTACTGCGCTGAAATGAGCGGAACGCTGGAGGAAACGTTGGCTCGGCCGGAAAATGAAAGAATGGCGGTTTCCCTGCGCGACTGCGAGATCAGCCTCAACAGCATAACCGTGATCTCAACCCTGCGGCTCAACAGCATACCGCAGTTCAACCAGGGAGACCTTTATATCACCGAGGGGCGGGATTTCACCGCGCGGGAATATGAGCAGGTTGCGCCCGTCTGCATCATGAGCGAAAAACTCGCGCAGCTCAACGACGTCTCCGTTGGCGATACGATCCGTTTCTCCCTGTTTGACGCAGGAAGGATAAGCGGAGGCGCTATTCGCAGCGAATGGAGCCGGCCTACATACAAGAGCGGTCGGACAGGAGAGCTTTCGGAAGAACGGGAATATAAGGTGGTTGGCCTGTTCCAAACGCCGGAATGGCAGTTCCGCGGAAGAAAGCTGACGTTTTCCCCGAACACGGTGTTCATCCCGGGAGACCCTGGGACGGAGCTGGACGAGGTTGCGTTGCCGCATCCGGGGCTGTATACGATCCTCATCGAAAACGGGCATGCGGAGGACTTCCTCGCGGAAATGGAAGCGCAGAAGCCCGGGAGCAGCGAAAAGTTTGTGGTGTACGACCAGGGGTATTCCGAGGTGCTGCCGACGATGGAG